>ERZ1090862.130-NODE-130-length-31614-cov-7.217339_pt1 | contig 31614 bp, 41 predicted proteins | sample MGYA00478481_ERZ1090862 | MGnify/ENA primary metagenome ERZ1090862 (study PRJEB33644, sample SAMEA5815745) | chicken gut metagenome | biome: Chicken; feature: Gastrointestinal Tract; material: Caecum | place: Ireland | collected 2019-01-01 | study: A study of the... | reverse complement strand
TGCTGGTGTTCTGCTGGACGACGTTGCTCAGGTCGATCACGGCGGCCGCGGCCTGCTCTGCGATCCCGACGGCCTGCTGCGCGAGCAGGATGGCCTGATTGGCCGTGGCCTGCGCCGCGAGGGCGATGGCCTTGTAGTTTTCGTAGTCCTCCTTGGTGGCGTAGGCGTCCGCGGGGATGTAGGCGGTCACGTTGGTGGCCGTGCCGATGGCGGTGACGATGTCGATGGTTTTCTCGACGATGGTGGCGCCGCCGGTCGGCGGGATCCACTCGGCGAGGTCGCCGCAGTTGCCGTAGCAGTACAGCACCTCGCCCACGTCCTCGTCGGGATCGTCCGCATAAAGGCCGAGCTCGCGGTAGTAAAAGCCGTCGTTGGTCTGGTCGTTGGTGAACACGCCGCCCACGGTGACGGTGCCGTCACCGTTCACGACGCATTTGGTGATGTCGATGGTCGCCTTCGGGCTGACCACGCCGGTGAGGGAGCGGGGCGTCTGGCCCTCCTCGAGGTAGCCGTCGCCGAGGACGATCTTGGTGTAGTTGATCTGCTGGCCCGCCACGCCCTTCGCCAGAACGAGAAGGCCCGCGGCGGTGATGTCGTTGTTGATAAATGCGGCCATGTCTTTCTCCTTTCCTTAGTCTGAAGCGAGGACGCTGGTGCCGATGGTGACGGTCTCCCGGTTGTTGTCGTGGACGGCGGCCCCGTGATAGAGGTGGATCTCGTCCGTCCCCATGACGTGCCGCTCCTCGCCGTGCTCTCGCACAGCCATCCCGGCATAAAGGAACATCTCGCCGGTCAGGCAGATCAGGATCGCGTCGAGCCATGCGCTGCGCCGCTTCACGGTGCGCAGCAGCGAGAGGAACAGGTCGAGGTTTTCGTTGACGAGTCCCGGGTTATCGCTCAGCACCTTGAAATGGTAGGGCTTGCCGCCGTACTGATACCACTCCCTGACCTCGCCGGTGCCGAAGTAGTCGGCGATGATCTGCGCCACGGCGTAGGGGGTGCCGAGCTTGGCATAGACGCGATCGCTGTTTCGGATGACGGCCCGCTTGGTCTCGATGGGTGCGGTGCTGTCATACCACTGGATGTTCAGCTCCCACGCCATCTCGTCCAGCTCGGCCTCGCTGAGCTGGTCGATCTTGTCCCACCTGCTCAGCAGCTTCAGGCGGGCGAAGGCGTCCCGGGATAGGGTGTCGCAGCCGGCGGCCAGCCCGCGGTCGGCGCCGTCCTGCGCCATCCACGAGGGCAGGAGCTTGATCATCTCGACTTCGCTGAGTCGCATTTAGACCACCTCGCTCTCTGTCTTATGGCTGACAGTCAGGTGCCCGCTGAACTTGGCGACCTGTGTGTCGTTGACGGGTGTGTAGACCGGCTTGGTCACGTCCACGCGGAAGGCGCCGGTCAGGTTTTCGCCCCACGACGGGCAGAGGATCCGCTTGCGGAGCTGGTCGGGGTTGATGTCCCGGCCCAGCGCGCCCACCTGCCACTCGTTGTAGCGGTCGATGGCGCCGCCGGTGCCTTCCACGTTGGCGACGACCTCGGCCTCTGTCTCGGGGGTGGTGTAGTAGACGATCTCGATGTCGTAGGTGATGACCTCGGGCGCCACGGCCGTGACCACGTCGGTGAGCGGCCGGATGTCCGAGGCGTTGCACGCCTCCAGCACCTTCTCGAGGATGCTCTCGTCGGGGACGGCGCCGCCCTCCAGCAGGGGGACGATCTTGACGCAGCCCTCGAGGGTGCGGGTGATGGTGATGTCGAGGCTCGTGGCGTCCGCGAGGGCGCCCTTGAGCTCGATGGTCAGCAGGTCGTCGGTGTAGTCCACAGTGTAGTCGGTGTCCTCCACGCCGGCCGTGCTCTCCCCGTGCTCCTTGACGATCAGGGTGTCCGGCAGCAGCCGGCCGCCGCCGATGAAGGCGTGGCCGTCGTAGACCGCGAGGGTGCGGTTGATGGTTTCCGTCTCGCTGACGGCCCGGGCGTCGGTGATGGAGCTGTCGGCCGTCATGGCCCAGTAGATGTAAGCCTGTTCCGGCCCGGCCGTAGACCGGGACGCCGGCGCCAGCCGGATGCGCTCGCGCAGCCGGTTGTCGCCTTCCTCGGTGTATGGCTCGCCGTCGTCGCCGCCGGCCGTCGCTGTGATGTTGGTGACGCTCTCGATGTAGGGGATCAGGTCGACGAGGGTGGTGATGGTGCCCGGGGCGTACCCGTTGTACTCGGTGCCGTTGCTGACGGCCGAGGTCGGGATCTCCACAGAGTAGGCGCCGGCCTGAAGGACGGCGATCTCGTCGGTGGCAAAGTAGTGGTCGCTGTCCGGCGTCACCTTCGTCCACTTCGGGATGATGATGTTGTTGGGCTGCGGCGTGCTCACGGAGAAGCGCATGGTCGTCTTTGCCGGGGATCCTTCCAGCCGGTGGACATCCAGCCGCTCGCCGATAGCGTCAAGCACCTCGCCCCGCGCATAGCGGAGAAGGGTCTGCCGCCCGGTGTCGTCGAGGCTGTTGTAGAGGGCGACGAACACGGCCACGAGCCCCTCGCCGAAGATCCGGCGCTCGTCGCCGGGGTACAGAGGCTCGCCGGCGCCCTTTTCGAGCGCAGCGATCAGGGTGTTGTAGATGGTCGTCGCGTCGGTGGTGGTGAGGTGGATGTCGTCGCCGTAGGTGTTGGTCTCGTCGCTCATGCTGTTCACCTCCTTCAGAGTGTGTTGTTGTCAATGCTGGCCCGCAGCTCGAAGTCGCCGGTCTGCGCGACCAGCGCGACCAGATCGGACGAGCTCAGGCGCACGCGGGGCTCGTAGGTTTCCACGACGAACTCCACGTCGGCGGCCAGATCGTTGGCGGCCGTCCCGCTCGGCTTGTCGATCAGGGTGCGGTCGATCCCCTTGATGCGCTCGTATGGCACCTCGCCGCGGATGGTCTTTAGGAGGTTTTGCACGCAGGTCTCGGGCGCTGCGTTGCCGCTTGCTTTCATGGGATCACCTCGCTTTAGGTCAGTTGGGTGTTGTTGGGTTTCTTTGCGGCTTTGTCGCTGCTGGATGCGCCGACGGTGATGGCGCTCAGGCGCGGGCCGACGCCGGTGGAGACTCCAGCCGGGGACGAGCTGCCCCCGTTGGAGCTGCCGGCGGTCGCCTTCTTGCTGCTGGCCTCCTCAGCGAACTCCGTCAGGTTGATGGTGATCTTGCCCTTGAGGATCCGGCCGAAGTTGTCGACCGTCGTGTCGCCGAGGCTCACGCCAGTGAGCTGAAGGTTGGCCGGGCCGAAGCGCGTGCCGCCGAGGTAGAAGGGGGCGTACTGGCCCACCAGCGCCGTCCACGACTCGTACTCGCCGCGGACATCGCAGCCCACGGCGACGCCGAGATCGAAGTCGAAGCTCATGCTCTGGAGCTTGAGCGCCTTGGTCTTGGTGGCCGGGGATCCCGCCTTGTCGTCGCTGTTCTCGGTGTCCAGCTCCACGCTGGCCGAGACGCCATTCAGGGCGGCGATCCGCTCGGGGGAGACGCCCCATGTCTTGCCGTTCCACGATGCCATGACGGACATGATGCTCGGCCTCCTTTCTTAGTGCGGGCCGGCTGTCTCTCCGTGCGGTGCGGTGTGGGTGTGGCTGTTCAGGCTGATGCCGCTGGCCGTGACATCGGCCGACGGTACGCTGACGCCATTGTCCTGCACGGTGAGCGCGCCCTTCTTGATGGTGATGTCGCCGGGGACGATGCCGGGCCACTCCCCGTCCATGCGGGAGAGGATCAGGCCGGTGCCGTCCTCGAACATAGCGTAGGCGACTTCGACGCCGGGGCTCAGGTTTCCCATGTCCCCGCGCAGATACCACGGGATCGTCAGCGGCCTCGTGACGAGGCTGTCGGCGGTGCTCGGGAGCACCCGGGCCGTGGTCTTGTCGCCGTTTCTGTCGGGCTCGCCCTCGATGCTCGAGATCTTGCCCTTTTGGATCATTTGGGTGTTGCTGTTTGGCATGGTCAATATCCCTCCAGAGGCTTGCGCAGATAGAGCTTGCTCCGGGTCTTGACGTAGTCGTGCCGGATCCGGCTCACGAAGGCCGTGCCGTCCCACGAGGCGACGCCCTCGGTGGAGAGCGTCACCACGGAGCCCGCCGCGTACTCGCGCAGCAGCGTCCCCGTCCAGAGCGTTGCGACGGTCGCCTCTTTGTTGGCGTCCCGGAGCAGGCCCTTGGCGAAGCGGTCGGCCTCTGCTTGGTCAGTCATGCGGAAGGGGAGGATCTTGCGCAGCACCTTGTCGCCCCCGGCCGGCGCCGAGAAGGTGCCGGTCAGGCCGCCGTTGACGGCCTCGGCCGAGCCGTAGGCGTAGGCGCCCTCGTCCCGGTACTCGAAGTCGTTGGCCGGCGTGATGGTGATGGTGTCGACGGGCTGCTGGCCCTCCATGTATGCCTCGTCGTAGACGACCAGCTTGCCGTCATAGACTAAAAAAGCCGCGCCCTCGAGGGTGCAGCGTGCCTGAAGAAAAGCGAAGTCGGGGAGGTTGTTCTGCTCGACGTAGTCGTAGGTCTGGTCGGTGATGCCGTAGGTCTCGACCGTGAGGCCGTGCCGGCCGGCGATCTCTTGGATCAGTTGCAGGAACTTGACCCTTTCCCACGACTTGCTCCTCTTGTCCTTGGTGGATTGCGGGGCCGAGTAGGCCCGCAGGGTTATGAGGCCGGACTCGGGGACGACGCTCTCGACGAACATTTTGCCCGTCTTGGCGGCGCCGTCCTCGACCGCGATGGTGTCGCCCTTCTTGGGACTCCACCTGTCCCACAGCTCCCGGGTGTCGTTGAGCTTGAGCAGCAGCTCGTCGCTCTGTTTGTCTGCGTACATATCATGGTAGCAACGGTGGACGCTGATCTCGGGGTAAATATCGGTGCCTTCGTAGATGATTTTCACGGGGCAGGCTCACCTCCTCCACGGCGGCAGGGTGTCGGGCGTCTCCACGGTCTCGACGATGGGGATCCGCACGGCCTCGCCGCCCTCGAAGATCAGCACGTCGCAGAGGTCGCGGTTGGCGTCGATGATGGTGCTCGCCATCCGCTCCTCGTTATATGCTGCCAGCGCAATGCTGTCGAAGGTGTCTCCGCCCTGTGCAGTGTAATCAATATAGCCGACTATCCGCTGTGACATAGGCACCGCCCTCCCTTCTTGCGAGTGCTTCGAGGATGAAGTCGATGAACTCCGGCTCCAGATCCCGCAGCTTTCGGATCAGGGCGTCCTCGTCGGTGTCGCCTTGGATCTCGATTTTGGGGCTGAAGGACAGGCCGCTCAGGTCGTAGACCACGGACGTACCAGAGCCGGAACTGATGGGCTCATAGCTGCCCTCGTCCATAGCGCCGAGCATTTCGCCGGCGCGGGCCCAGTAGGACAGGTTTTGCGCCCTGTATGCAGGGTTGAAGCTGATGACGGCCTCCGTCGGATAGCGCGGATCCTCGCCCGCGATTGACGGGCCGTTTGTGAAGCCACCGGTTGCATATCCTGACGTACTGCTGCTACCGCTACTACCTCCTGTAAAGAACCCTATTATATTGCTGATTACTCCAGCCCCGAAACTTACAATTTTCGCAATTACATTAGCAATCATGCCTAGCACCTCCGCTATTGGTTGTAGCAAGGACAGTAATGGGGTTAAAATCGGCATAATAGCGTTAAGTAGAGAGACAATTGGAGGAAGTAGTGCCTCCACGATTTGCATTAGCGGCGGTAATAGAGGCATAATCACACTATTTACTATTTGAAGTGCAACTTCCAGTAGTGGAGTAATAGCAGGGAGTAAAGCTGATATTATGTCCGCTAATACAGGAAGAACAACCGAAGCGATTTGTGTGATTATAGGAAGTATAGATGACAATATGCTTGAAATCGGGGGAAGTATTGCTTGCACAATCTGCATAAGCGGCGGCAATAACTGCTGAGCTAGATCGAGCAATGGGGGCAAAAAAGCGGATACAAGCTGCCCGAGAAGGGGCAAAATTCCTTCGGCAAGCTGCGAAATCATAGGAAGCACAGTTTGAAGCACTTGCCCCATCCCAACAAGGAACTGCTGCACAAATGGCAAACAGGCGTTCAATGTATCTGTAATCACGGGAGCGATGGAATTAAAGGCATCCCGGAGTACAGGTGCCAAAGTAGTTAATGTATTTGCAATCATTGAGGCCATAGGAAGCAGTGCGACTTCAGCAGATCTTTTTATGGATTCAAATGCGCTACCTAGATCATTATATCGAACGTTATTGATTTGCTGGAGAGCTGCCGCGCCGTCGTAGGCTGCGGTCTCGATACTCGCCAGCACCGGCAGCACGCCGGCCTCCAGATCCTCGAACTGTGTGCCGAACAGGGCCACGCCGGCCGCGTTGCGGGCGAGGGGGTCGTCCATGCTGTTGAGGGCTTCGACGGTGTCGAAGAACGCGGCCTCTGCGGTGTCTCCACCTGCGGCGAAGGCCGCGAACATTTTGTCGGCGTTGAGGCCGAGGCTCTCGAAGGCTTCCCGGCTCGTGTCGCTGCCGTCCTTCGCTCTGATGTTGAACTCCTTGACGGCGTCGCCGACCTTGTCGATGGAGAACAGGCCGGCGTCAGCGCCCTCCACGAGGGTGCCGATGAACTGGTCGGCGCTGAGGCCGAGAGCCGCAAACTGCGGGCTGTACTCGTTCAGGGTGTCCAGCAGGTCGCCGTTTTTGTCTGCGCCGTTCTGCGCGCCCACGGCGATCAGGCCGTAGGCTTCCTCGGCGTCGATGCCGAAGTTTTTCATCAGGGCCGACGCTGCCCGGGCGCTCTCGCTGACATCGTAGTCGAACACGTCCCGCAGGTTGAAGCCGGCGGCGGTTGCCCGCTCCAGAGCTTCGCCGGTCAGGTCGCTGGCCTGCTGCGTAGCGGCCAGTCCGTCAGCCACGTCGGCGAAGTCCTCACCGAGCCCTTGGGCGTAGATGTCCTTGATGCTGTCGCCGAGCGCGGCCAGCTCGTCGCCGGTCGCCCCGGTTGCCGCCGAGAGCTGATTGATGGCGGTGTTGTACTCGTTGCCGAGGTCGGCCAGATACTTCCCGGCCTCCACGACCGCCTTGCCTGTTGCGACTGCGATACTTCCCACAGCGCCGCCGACGGCCACGGCCTTCCAGTTGACGTTTTCCAGCTTGCCGGTGACATCGTCCAGCGCCTTGCCGAGTGACGGGTCAATGGTGCCGGCGAGACTCACGACGGCTTGCAGCATTTTATTTTTGGCCACTGGCGTCACCTCCTCCTATGCGGCCGGATGTGGGGGATCCTCGGCTTCGGGATCTTTGCCCGCTGCTTTTTCGCCTCCTCGGCCGCTTCGTAGTATTCGAGCAGGAAGTCGGTCAGGCGTTCCCGTCGGAGCTCTCCGACTGAGATGTGGAAGGCTCGGGAGTAGTCTCGGACGAGCTCTCCGAGTCGTTTTGCTCGGAGGGTGCCCCCGACCTCGTTGTGGTAAAATTTCGGCCGATCCTCACCAGCTCCATGACATCGGGCCCGCTGATGCGCTCGAGGTCGGCGATGTCGATGTCGGAGTTGACGGCGGTGATCGCCATCATAGCGAGGTAGAGGTGCATGGAGTAGTCGAGCTCGGTGGCGCCGGCGCTGCCGCCCGCCTTGTGGGTGGTGGCGCGCAGCTTCAGCGCCTCGGCCTCGGCGAACATTCCCACGGTGATCGCGCCGGTGTCATAGGTCAGGGCCTTGACCTTCTTGCCGTTGATGGTGATGGGGTTGCTGAGTGTCAGCTTTTCCATGGTCGTTGTCTCCTTTCGTTGATAAAAAGAGGGACGCCGCCCACCTCGGGCGGCGCCCATCTGTTGTTACAGCACGCTGCGCAGGTCTTTGACGTAGTCCACGCCGCCGATGCGCATGATGGTGTTGAGCTGGTCGATCAGGCAGAACTCCTCGCCGGCGACGAAAACCTGATAGCGGCTCACGGCCAGCGTGACCTCGTTCTCCGAAGGGTTGCCCGGATCCACGGACAGGCCCGGGATCAGCTTCGGGACGCAGCGCATGAACGCCTTGCAGCCTTCGGTCTTGGTGGAGCCGTCGGCGTACTTGACATCCTGCGCCCATCTGACCTCCAGCGTCTTGCTCTCGAGCTGCACCATGGAGCGCAGCCCCTTGTCGATGCCGATCTTGGTGATGGCGGCCTCCATGCCTTCGATCTGGCCGGTCATGGGTGCGGTGTAGGTGCCCATCGCCTTATAATCGGCGGTCACATGGGTGACGGCCGGCAGGGTGATGGTCACGTCCTTGGCGACGAGGACGCCGTTGATGTACACGGTGTCGGCGAGGATGGGGCCCTTCAGGTCAAGCCACAGATTTGCCATTACTCGTCACCTCCTTCGTAGTAGACAGAGAAGCCGGCGTCGGTGTATGCGACGTACACGCTCGCAGACTTGAGGGGCGGGGTCGGGGTGACGGCGATGTCCCAGCGGAAGTCGCCGTTCATGATGTCGGTGGTGCTGTTCTCGCTCTCGAGGAACACGATCCGCGGCTCGCCCAGCAGCGCGCCCATGCTGACATACCCGTCGAGCTTCTCCTGCTCGCGGTTGATGATCTCGTCCTTGAGCGCCCGGGTCATGGGCTCGTCGATGCGCGGGCTCCACTCCCTCTGGAAGTCGTTGGTGATGTGCATGAGCATACGCATGGACACGTCGAAGATCGCCCGGGGATCCACGTCGGCGCCGTAGGTGTAGGCGGCGGTGTGGTCGCCCCACAGCACCCACTCGCCGCCCCATGCGACGGCCGTGCTGATGCCGTTCTGCGTCAGCTCCTTGCCCTCCTGCTGGCTGAAGCCGCGGTTGGTGGCGTTGGCCCCAAAATACTGCTTGATGATGGGGATCGCCTTGTTGCCGCAGGTCTCCATCGGCACGCTGTTGTGGCTGAAGTCGGCCCGCATGAGCTCGACCACGGCCAGCGTGCTCAGATGGTAGACGTTGCCGAGGTTGTCGATGCCCTGCGGCCAGTAGACCTTGGATCTCTCGTTGTCGAAGGCGTTGCTTTTCTTCCACGCGATGGCCTTCTCGATGGTGTCGACCGCCGTGGCACCGACCTGCGCCTCGTCGACCTCGGCCTGCCCGACCGCAGAGGATCCGCTCACAAGGGGCAGATCAGCCACGACGAAGGCGTCCCAGTGGCCGTTGATCTTCTGGCTCGCGGTGAGCATAGCGTTGTAGACCGCCGGGCTATGGCTCCATCCGGGGGCGGCAATCAGGTTGCAGACCGCGAACTGCTCGGGGTAGAGCAGCGCGATGGAACTCAGGCCGCTGTACTCGCCGCCGGCCGTCACGCCGCCGATGATGTCGTCGTCCTCGATGGCGCTGTCGTCCACCTCGTAGAAGCTGGCCGTCAGGGTGCCGGTGAGCGGGGAGTCCGCGATCAGGCTGGTGATGATGACGGTGCCCTTGGTGAAGTTATAGTCCACAGCGTAGTCGGTGCCCTCGGCGTAGTCGCCGCCAACGCTCTTGGCGATGGTCATGGTGTCGAGGATGATGGTGGAGCTCGCAAACTCGGCCCGGCCGCCCGTGAAAGAAAGCTGCTGGGTGGTCTCGGTCGCCTTGCGGTGCTTGCCCGCAGACGGGTCGAGGACGTTGATGACGTAGATGGGGCCGATGTTCCCGAGGGTGTTGTTGAAGTGCGCGTTCATGACCTCGCAGAGCGTAAAGGTGCCCCAGTCGGCCGCATAGCCGAGCTTGCGCTGCGCGTCGATCATGTTGCTGAGCTTGATCGGCTCGTTGATGACGCCGGCGTCTGCGAAGCCGCGCACGAGATTGACGGGTGCCGTGCCGATATAGACCGGCGTGGTGCCCGCCTGTACGGCGCTCTGTGCCACAGTTTCACCCATGTGGCCGTATGCGCCGTAGAGGTATTCATTTGCCATCTGCTTTTCCTCCTTTGCATAAAATTAGAGCAGCCGGCCGGCTGCCCTTAAAGCAGGTGTTGGTAGTCCTTCGGCGTGCGTGTCAGGGGCTCCTCGGCAGAAAACTCCACCCACGCGAACCAGTAGGGGTAGAAGTCCGGGACGGCGTCCTGCTCAGAGACAGGGCCGAAGGTGATGCCGTCCTCCTTCATGACGCGCAGCGAGCCGATGTACTCGGCGTTCTCGATCATGCGGAGGGCCGTGTCCACAAAATTCCATGCGTCGCGCCAGCCCTCGCCGTTTTTCTCGAAGAAGGCCGCGGCCTCCTCGTTTTGCCACTGGACGTATGCGCCGCTGCCGTCGTTTTTCGGTTTGAAGATGTCGCGCCCGTGGTAGCCGGGATCCCACGCAGAGAAGCAGAGCCGGATCTTGATGCTCCTCGAGCTCATGGTCAGGCTGTCGGTGCCCTCCACGATCTGCACGCAGACCGAGGGGATGGGAGCCGGCACCTTTGGGGGCAATCTGTCCTTCGACGGGACGAAAAGCGAGAACGCGGTCGGGTTGACCAGCTTGTAGGGGTAGGAGGCGTCGGTCGCGCTGTCGTCGGGGAGCTTGAGCTGCACCATCGGGCAGACGGTGGAGTCCAGCCACTCCCGGACGGTCTCGATGCTGTTGACTATGGACACGGCTGCACCTCCTTTACATGGTCACGGTCTGGCCGAGTGCGATGGTGGCGACGCCCATGTCCTCGCTCCAGTCGTTGACGATATACTCGCGGCCGTCGATGTTGAGCCCTTCGCCCGCCGGGCGCCGGGGCGGCAGATCCTCGACTGCTGCATACAGCATGAGGGACGACTCTGCCACGCCCAGCTCTTGCCCCCCTTGGCGTTCTTTCAGGGCGTTGTCATCCAGCACGACGGTGATGGTCTTGCCGTCGACCTTGTGCTCCTCACCGAACTCGGCGAGGTTGAGAAACACGAGGCGGCGGTCGTCAGCGACCATTTTCTTGAAATCGAAAGCCATTAGACGGGATCTGCGGCGCCGATCTCGGGGGGCTTCTCGTCGTCGCCGTTTTGGTCGTCGCCATTCTGGCCGTCGTCGGCTGCCGCCTTCGCCTTCTCGATGGCGTCGATGATGTCAGCCTTCTTGCGCATGGCAGAGGCGTCCACGCCGTAGGCGGTCGCCACTCCCTTCAGCTCGTCGAGCTTCATGTCCTCGTCGTACTCGGGAGCGGCAGGCGTGCCGTCGGTCTCAGATGTCGCCCCGGGCTCCCGCACCGACTCTGCGGCCGGGGCAGGGGCCACGGGCTTCTCGTCGACATACTTGGCGACGCCTTTCTTGACCAGACGGGCCTCGAGCTCGGGGTCGAACTTCTGAGGCCCGTCCGCGTTAGTGATGGGGACGACCTTGCGGCCGTTGTAATAGCCGAAGGTGCCCGCGATGATCTGGATCATATTCGTGCTCCTTTCCTTGGTCTTAGGCGGTGGCGGTTGTCACGGTGATCGGCACAGTGGAGTCGTCCGTCAGCGTGGCCGTGCCGCCGGTCACTTTCCCGGTGCTGTCTGCGGTGAGGGTGATGCTCTTAACAGACTTCCCGTCTGCTCCAGCGGGCCCGGTTGCCCCGGTATCGCCTTTGGCACCATCCGCTCCGACGGGGCCCTGCGGGCCAGTTTCGCCGGTGTCCCCCTTGGGGCCCTGCGGGCCGGTTTCTCCGGTGTCTCCCTTGGGGCCTTGGGGGCCGGTTGCCCCGGTGTCTCCCTTGGGGCCTTGGGGGCCGGTTGCCCCGGTGTCTCCCTTGGGGCCTTGCGGCCCGACCTGCTCGTTTTGCACGCCGGCCTCGAGCTTGTTCAGTCTTTCGGCGGTGATGATGTCGCCGTCTTTCCACTCGGTAGGTGTGTAAGCCATGTTTGTCACTCCTTTCCTACAATGGCTGCGCCGACCGTCCCCCTGCCGACCGCAGCGGTGTCAACAGGGGGCGTTATTCCCCCAGTACGTCGGCAACGATCCACGGGTTTTTGTTGTTAGGGATCAGCAGCGGGCGGCTGGAGATGGTCAGCGTGCGGGTGTTGCCCTCGGCGCTGGACACATACTTCGGCACGCGGCGGCCGGCGTAGGTGTGGAACTCGCCGTCGGCCTGCTCCACCTGAGAGACGGCGCCGTAGCAGGTACGGCCAGCAGCGGGGGCGGTGAGGATGCACTTGCCGCTCGGGATGTAGAGCTGATCGTTGCCGTCGTCGTCGGTGTAGGTCTCGTCGTAGGAGATCACGCTGATGATGCGGCCGTTGATGTTCAGGCGGGCCATAATGGACGCGCCGGGTGCCAGCTCCTCGGGGGCGACGGAGCCCAGCTCATAGCGGCGGTTGTCGAGCATTTCCTTGATGTCGGGATCCTCGACGATGACGTCGGCCACGTCGGGGGAGCATACGAGGTCAGCGGCGCGCAGGCCGCGGCGGGTCAGCATACGAGCCATTGCGCCGAGGTCGGCGCGGATCTTGGCGCCTTCTGCGTCCCACTTGATCGTCGGGGTGTAGGTGGCGGGGTTGGTGCCCTCGGAGTAGAAGCGGATCTCCATCTCGTCGCTCTTGTCGGCGTCGTCGGCGATGTGCTTCATGATGCAGCCGTTGGTCAGCATGGTCTCGGCGGCCATGGCCTCCTCACGGTTGGTAATGAGGTCGCCCAGCTCGTCAGCGTCACGCATGATGAGCACCTGCTGGCGCTGCTCAGGGGTGAGCTGAGAGTACAGGGCCTCACCAAAGCCGCGCTTGCGCAGCTCGTCGAGGGTCAGGGTGCGACGGGGAGCCACGAAGGGCGGGGTATAACGCTCCATGGTGTAGCCCTTGCGCAGGATGGTGACGCCTCCCTTGCGGGGGGCCACGAAGGGTGCGAGCTTGCGGGTGCCGTCGCGGTACTCCACCAGCACATCCTCGGTGGCGAAGATGTCGGTCGCGTCGTTGGTCGGGAAGTATCTGTCACGCAGGAAGGTCGTCGCAGGGATGAGCTGCTGGACGGCCATGAGCAGCGTGTGGGTGTCGTAGAAGTTAAAAGGCATGATCTTGTCCTCCTTCTCTTAGTAGTCCAGCGCGTCGCTCAGCAGGATGCCGGCGTTGCGCATGATCTCCTCGTCGGCTGCGACGAGGGTGTAGGAGCCGTCGGTGGACAGCTTGTTCCGGGCGAAGTGCCCGGTGCGGTATGCCGTGGCGGTGACAGCGGCGCCGGTGCCGGTGTCGGTCTCGTCTGCGAGAATATAGACCGCGTTGGTCGCCACGAGGGCCGCAGCGGCCGCGGACATCTCACCGCCGGCGGTGCCGGTGATGACAGTGCCGCGAGCGAGTACGCCCTGAGATGCGGCGAGGGTCACGGTCACAACGTCCGCAACAGGCTCATTTGTGACGATCAGCCCGTCATAGCCGACGGTGCCGAGGTTTTCATCCAGTCTCTTGCTCATTACTTCTTACCTCCGTTCTTGGTGGTGTTGTAGATGCCGACGATGGCGTCGACCTTGGCCTTGTCGTCGGCCTCGCTGCCTTCCTCGCCTCCGTTGGGGGCGGCTCCGACATCGGCGGCGCCGGACTCGGCGTTGTCGTTTGCGGCGTCCTTCAGGTGCTTGGCGCCGAGGGCCGCCTGCTTCTGCATAGCCTTGAGCGCGAGCTGCTCAGCGGTGCAGGTGTTCTCGCCGTACTTGGCGTCCCTGACGAGCTGAGCGTCGCCCACGCTGGCGGCGATGCTGTCGATGGCCTCGATGCGGGCCCGCTCCTGCGCGATGGCATTTGCGACGGCCTGCTGCTCGATCTGAGCGACGAGGTCGGGGTGCTGTGCTCTCATTTCCTCGAGAGTCATGGGCTCATCTTCCTTTCTGTTTTCGCCGCCGTTCCCGGTCGGCTTATTTCCAGCCGCCGGGGCGGCGTGGATGCTGTTGATGCGGATCGTGCTCGGGACATTGTGCAGCCCCTTGATGTTGTGCCGGATGCCGGCCACGAGGAGCACCTGCTTGTCGGCGCTCACGCTGACATCGGGGCCGTCGCCCTCGAGCAGGGTGTCGGCGAAGCCGTTGTCGATGGCTTCCTGCCCGACCATCCATGTCTCGCGGGTCATCATGGTGCGGAGCTGTTCGACCGCGATCCCGGTCTTGGCGTGGTAGATCTCCGCGATGGCCCGCTCGCTGGCGTCGAAGTCCTTCTGGAGCTTCTTCAGGTCTGCGAGGGTGTAGTAGTCCATCAGCAGGCCCGCGACGCCGTGGATCATGACCATGCTGCCGGGATAGACCTGCACCTCGTCACCGGCGCAGGCGATGACGCTGGCTGCGCTGGCCGCGATGCCCTCCACGATGACGACCTTGTGGCCGCTCAGGCCCTTGATGGCGTTGTGGATGGCGATGCCGGTGTAGAGGTCGCCGCCGGCGCTGTTGATCTTGATGGTGATGTTGCTCTTGCCCTTAACCGCCGCGAGATCCTCCATGAAGCTCTCGGGAGCGATATAGAGGCCGGGCTCGGGCTCACCTGTCCACCAGTCCACAGGCTGACGGGCGACGACATCGCCATAGAGGACGATCTCGCCCGAGTCCTCGCCGACGCTGGCGATGTTCCAGAACTTCGTCGGCGTCTGCTGGACGACCTGCAGCCCGGCGCACAGGCGCGGGGTGTTACTCGTTTTCATGCTTGTCCTTGTCTCCTTCCTTGATGGTCTTTTCCACCTCGGCGACGATGGCAGCGCGCCGCACGGCAGCCGAGAGGGATGCGCCGGCCACTGATGTGCCGCCGGAGTCGCCGAAGCTGCCGGTGTCTCCCTGAGCCGCCCGCAGCTTCTCGTTTTCCCGGGCGAGCTGGTCGATGTTGGCGTCCCACTGGCCGCCGTTGAGCCGGATCGTGGCCTGCTCGCGGGTGGTGATGCCCTCGCCGATGGCGAGGATCTCGGCCGTGATCTCCTTAGTCGGGTCGAGCTGCCCCTGCGAGGGGCCGATCCACTCGGCGCCGAGGTATGCCGCCCGGGTCGCCGGGTCAGAGAAAAAGCCCGGGGCGCTGATGCGTCCGCGGGCCACGGCCTCGGCGATGAAGATCTCATAGATGGGGGTGCAGAAGTCATCGACAAACCACTTGCGCCTCATGCGGAAGGCTTTCCACGCCTCCAGCAGGGCGGCGCGGCTGGCGCTGTACGAGCTGTTGAACGCCTTGAGGAGCAGGTCGGCCGGGATCTCGAGGGCTGCGCCCACCTGCTCACAGATGGCGCGCAGGAAGCTGTCGAAGCCGCTGGCCGGTCGCTTGGGGTCGGCAAAAGTGACATCCTCGCCGGGCTCCATGATGTTGATCTGCCCCGGGCCCATCTCGTACTCGTTGGGATCCCGGCTCACTTCCGGCAGGCTGCTCCCCGCCTCGTTGAACGGGTTGTCGCCGGCGCCGGCCTCAGTCTTGATGAAGGCCGTGAAAAAGCTCTCCACGACGGCCGCGGTCAGCTCGCTCTCGGTGTAGCGCCGGAGCTGGAGCAGGGGCTCGATGACCTGCGCGAGGTAGCTGACGCCTCTGTACTGATCCGGGCGCTCGCTCTCCATGATGTGCAGGATGTTCGGGAGCCCTGTGCGCCGGCCGTATGCCTCCACGCGGGCCCACTTGGTCGCCGCTGTGCCCAGCTCGAAGGGGTAGGTGCTGCGGATGTGGTAGGCGACGATCTGGCCGTTGCCGTCCACCTCGACGCCGTCGAAGATGGTGTTGCCGTTGGCCGCCTTGCCGGTGGTCAGCAGCATGGGGGTGACGATGCCGGAGCTCGTCGGGGTTGCCACGCGGTCGGCCTCGATCAGGTGGATGCGCAGCGAGTAGGGCATGAGGGGCGTCGGGTCGTACTGCTTGACGACTGCGAACACGTCGCCGCTGACCAGCCACGAGGCGAGGGCGAGCTGCTGCATGGCTGCGAAGTTATTGACGCCGGTGGCGTCGCACGCCCTTTTATTGTTGGCCCACAGGTTGAACTCGCGCTCGGCCTGCGCCTGCCATGCGTCCGCGGCCTCCTGTGTCATGCCGAGCGCCTCCCGGTCGATCCGGCTCTTGAGCTGGAGCCCGATGCCGACCACGTTGGTGCGGTTGGTGCGGATGGCCGAGGTGGCGATGGGTGCGGCCATGTAGAGCATCCGGGCTCTCTGCCGGAGCGTCCAGTTGTGGGCGTCGATGTCCTCCTTGGGGCTGCCACTGAAGGCCCTGAAGCCCTTGGTCGACCGCTTGTGCCAGCTCGCGCCGGCGTCACCGTAGCCCTTGTTCACGGGGCGGGGGCTCTGCCGGCCGCTCTGCGGTCGGCTTCTGTTCTTTCGTCTGCTGATGGTGCTCACCTCCTTCAGGTAAAAATGGCCGGCGCCGGGAGAAAAGGAGCGAAAACTCCCGGCGTCAGCCTATGAAAAAAGCCCCTTTCGGGGCTTCTTTCACCAGTCACGGGGGACGACGCCCACGGCTTTGCGGGGGCGCTGCCCGTTGAGTAGGGCCTCGAGGGCTGCGATGTCGTCCTCGAGCTCCTTGATGGCCGCCCGGATGGCGGCGAGGTCGGTGTTGTAGCGGGACAGGTTGCGGGATCCGATGCCATAGCTCTGCACGCCGCCGCTCAGCATTTCGGCCTCCCGCTTCAGGTAGAGCTCGAGCCGCTCCCGCTTGCCGGTGAGCTCGATCTCGATGGTCTTGCGCGTTTTCATGTGGTCGTGTCCTCCTTACCAGTCGTCGAAGGCGCTGGAGCTGCTGCGCTTGGTGCGCGCCCGTCGCTGCGGCGCCGGTTTTGGCTGCTCCTCGAGGCCGCGCAGGCGGCGCTCGACTGCGTCCATGTCGGGGTTGATGATCTTGAGGCCGGCGTTGGCATAGTCCCGGCAGTCGAGGGCCTCGTTGCGGTTGTGGCCGGGCAGCTTCTCCCACGCCCAGCGGTCGCCCCTCCGGGTGCTGGTGAGCACCAGCTTCTCGGAAAGCAGGCCGTTGAAGTAGTTGAGGTCGTAGCCGGCGTCGGGGTGCCGGTTGAAATGGGAATATTTCGGGCCGGGCTCCTGCACCTTCAGGCCGGCCATGATGGCAGCCTTGCCGGCGTCGACGCCGATGGTGTAGAGCCAGCAGGTGATCTTCTTGTTGTCCCGGATCGGCACCTTAGTCGGCGGGGAGACGTAGGGGATCCCGTCGCCGCCCTTGCCCTTGATGGCAAACACGCGCTTGCCCTGTCGGGCCCGGCACGCCTCATACACCTCTTGGGTGAAGTGGCCGCCGGAGTCGACGCAGGTGATGGAGATCTTCAGGCCCCGGCCGTTCTTGAACTTGTAGACATGGTCGACGACATCGTCGAGCCGCTGCCAGACCTCGGGGGTGTCCGGCCGGCCCATGATGTAGCCCTTGACGATGCCCCAGTTTTCGCCGTACTTGCCGTGGCCGACGACCTCGTACTCGAGGCGGTTGTCCTGTGTGTCCACGCCGCAGGTGAGCACCAGCACGCCGTCGGGCAGCTCCACGGGGGTGCCGTCCGGGCGTGTGCCGTAGTCCTCACGGCGGGCGAGCATGGTGTCCTCGTCCTCGAGGTCGCCGCGATCCTCCCATAGCTGGCCGAGCAGGGTGTTGTAGACCACCTTGAGCCGCTGCGGGTCGTTCTTGGCGTCGAGGAACTTGAGGACGATCTTCTCCCATGGTGTCCACGGGGAGCTGAAGGCGTTGAGCCAGAACGAGCGGACGCCCTTCTTGTAGGCGTCGGGGTTTTCTGCGATCCACTTGGCCGGCTGCCGTCGCATGGTCTCCTCGGGGATCAGGCAGCCGCAGGCGGGACAGGCCCACGAGACGCCGCCCTTCAGGCTCCAGACCTTTTTGCCGCGCACGCGCTTGGCCTCGGGCTCGAAGTGGATGGCGTCGAACACGATCTCGCTGTACTCCCCGCACTCGGGGCAGCGGTGGCACCAGCGTTCCTGTGTGCCTTGGTAGAAGCTGGTCTCGATGTTGCTGGCGCCCTTGATGGTCGGGGTCGAGACCTCGACGGCCTTGGCGTTGTAAAAGGTCGCCTGCCGGGCCTCGGCCAGCGCCCACGGGTCGCCCTCGGTGCCGGCACTCGTGGCCCAGCGGTCACGCTCGTCGCCGATGATGTAGCGTGCGGGGGTGGATGCCAGCGCCGAGGCGCTGTTGGAGCCGGTCAGCGTGAGCATACCGCCCGGGAAAGACTTCTGGAGGATGGTGTTGCCGCTGTCCTTGGCTTTGACATCGTGCACCTTTGCCTTCAGGGGCTTGCTGTCCCGGATCATGGGGGCGACGCGCAACCGGCTGAACTTTCTGGCGTCGTCGATGGTCGGGTGCACATAGAGGATGCTGCCGGGGTCTTGGTCGATGATGTAGCCGATGATGTTGAGCTCGAGCTCCGACTTGCCGACCTGCGACGCGGCGACCATGACGATCTTGTGCACTTTCGGATCCGTGAAGGCCCGCATGGGCTCCTCGAGGTACGGGGTGCGCTTGGTGCGCCACGGGCCTGCCTCGGCCGAGCTTTCGGGGGAGAGGCGGCGGTGCTTGTCGGCCCACTCGTCCACGGTCAGGCTCTCAGGCGGGGCGAAGCGTTTGATCGCCCCCGAGATGGCGGCGTTGAGCTTCGCGGCGGCCTTCTTAGTCGTCCGCGTCATCGGAGAGCTCGCTCCATCCCTCCCGATCCCTTACCCGCCGCGCATAGACCTCGGGATCGTATTTATAGCCGGCCAGCTCCTCGAGGATCTTGTAGACCTCGGCGCGGATGATGTCGGACGCTTCCGCAGCGGTGGCCGCGCTGGAGACATCCACGGCCAGACGCCCGGGCAGCGCCACGAGCATCGACCTGATGCTATACACGAGATCGGTCATGACGGCCTCGACATCCTCGCTGCGGTGCATGGTGCCCTCGAGCTCCTTGAGCTGGAGCGCGGCGATGTCTGCCTTGCTGCGCTTGAGGTCGGCCTCGGCCTCGAGCCGGCGCCCTTCGATCTCGGCGTCCTTTTTGGACGGCTCCCGGCCATTGGCCTTGGCCGTCAGGTATCTGATGTACTTCTGGATCGTCGGCAGCAGGTCGTAGCGGTTGGCGTTGCCCTCCTTGGTGGCCGTGATGATGCCCTCCTTGGTGAGCTGCTGGATGCGGCGGGGCGTCAGCTCGAACAGGGCCGCGATGGTCTTGCTGTCGACGAGCTTGGTGTTGGTGTTCGGCATGGCGTCCCCTCCTTTCTGTCGTGCTGCCGTGCCCCCACCATTTTCGTGAGGTCAGGAAAATGATCGGCGCAGGCCCCCGGGCGAAGCGAAACGGCCCGGAAAAACTTTTTGGAGTCTGCGCGTTTTTTGGGCTCGCCAGCACCGCAGGCGTCAGGGGTGCGTCACAGTACCTTCGGCCGCGCTGCGTGGCCGTGGTGGCCTCTGTGAGGCCGCGTGCCGCGTCTTTTTTGTGCGCTGGTGTTGGCCTTGCCTCGGTGTGCCCGGCCGCCTTGGCGGGAGTCCTGCTGGCCGTGGCGGTGGCCCGTGGGTCACAGGCCGAGGGCTCGCTTCATGTGGTGGTCGAGGCGCTTGGCTGTCTCAGTGTTGAGCCTCAGCATGATGGCCTCGTTGGTGCGGTCGCTGGTTATCATCTGCGGCACCGAGATGGTGGTCATCTTCTGGATGTCGGTGCGAGTCTTGCTCATGCGCTGGAATGGGATCCAGCTCGTGCCGTCGGCTTTGGTGTTGCCTGTCCCCATGAGGATCCAGTGAGACCGCTGCGAGTACGGCCCGCCCTTGGTGCGGGTGTTCTTGTAGCGGCCGATGACCTTCTTGCTGCCCTTGAGGATCTGCGCCTTCAGGGTGTAGCTCTTGCCAGCCGGCGGGGCCTTGGGCGTCATGCCGAAGTGCACAGGGGTCAGGAGTCGGCCCTTGTAGACGAGGGTGAGCTCCTCGATGGTCTCGCCTGTGATGCGGATGCTGCCCGCCATCTTCTTCGGCTTGCCTCCACTGGACGGCGTGATCTCGCCCTTCTTGATGTTGTAGACTGCCGTGACCTCCTGTGCTATCCAGCCGGGGGCCCGGGCCTTCACGTCCTTCACGGTGCTGCTGATAGCCTTGCGGCCGCCGGCCTCGATGGCCTGCACGTCTGCGACGAGCTGCCGCAGGTTTTCGATCTGGATGGATATGCTGCCGCCCGCCATGGTCGTCACCTCCTTCAGGGGAAAAGAAAAAAGCCGCCGGGCTTCTTGTGGTTGCCCGACGGCTTTCTCGCTGTCGTTGTTCGGTTGTTGGGCGGGTGTCCGTCGGACGGCTCCCCGGCGTTGTCCGGGTGTCCGGCGGTCTTTCGACATGGTACAGTGTAGCACAGGGCGCTACTGCCGTTCAATGGATTTTACTTCCCTTTACTGCCTTTTACTTCCCTTTACTGCCGGGGCCTCTGTTTCCTTCAGGATCTCGGCCATCCGCAGCAGAGCGCGGCCGTGGGCCTTGTATGTCCTGTTCTGGTAGCTGTCTATCCTCTCGAGGTAGTCCTGCCGATCACTGAACAGGACGGCGCAGATCCCGTCCCAGTCTGCCCGGTCGAAGTAGCGCAGCCGCAGCACGGCGCGCTCGTCAGGGTTTTCCACCTGCCGGATCATCGCCTCGAGGGCGGCGCGTTCCTCGCGCTCCTCGGCGAGGCGCTCCTTGATCTGCTCCTCGAGCTCCATCTTCCGCAGCACCGTCATCCCGGTGCGGTCGGTCGGTGTGCCGGAGCCCCGGGGCATACCCGTCATGTCAGGGCCGGGCGGCGCGGCCATGGAGATCTCCATGCGGCCGAGGCGCTCGTACTGGTTGTCTATTTCACGGAGCAGGCGGGTGTACTTCCCGAGCCGCTCCTTGATGTCGTGAGTGATCGGCTTGTCGCTCATTTAGGTCAGGGCGTCACTCCTGTCCACCTCCTTCCTCGTCAGGGTCGAAGATCCCGGCGATTTCCTCACGCGAGAGCTCTCGGCCTTGACGGACGCAGCGCACATTCTGTTTTCCTGTTATCCTGATGTATCGCTTGACGATGACATCCGTGAAGGCCGGCGTCAGCTCCATGGTGTAGGAGGGCTGGCCGTATGCCTCGCAGGCGGCCAGCGTCGTGCCGGAGCCGCCGAAGAAGTCGACGACACCGTTGGCCCACTGTGTGTTGTCCAGCAGCATTTCGATGATCTCGGTCGGCTTCTGCGTTGGGTGCAGTTCGTTTCCTGTCCTGCTGCACTCGATTACGTTCCCGTATCCCTTGTGGTTGTCGAACTTTGGCTTTGTTCGGTGGGCGAACATGATTAGCTCGTGTTGCGTCCTCCATCCGACCCCCATGCCGGGGCTCTTTTTATTCCAGACGATCATGTTCTTCACTCCGAGCCCGCTGCTCTCGACGATGTCGAACAGGTACACCCACATACGCCAGTCGGTGAAGATGTAGGCGACGAGGACGGGTAGATCTTGGAGCATGGCCTTCATAAGTGCCTGATAACCGCGGGTGCTGAGGGTGTCATTGGCTATGGTTGGTAGGTTTCCGTCTACCCGATCTGTTCCTATGCTTCCGGCACTTCGGCCGCTCTCTTGGAAGCCGCCGGAGCAGTATGGCGGGTCGGTTATCAGGATCTCTGGCTTCGCACCATCAAGCAGGAGAGCGCGGTCTTTTTCGCTCGTGCAGTCCCCACATACAACGCGATGACGCCCGAGGATCCACAGGTCGCCGCGCTTCGTGACAGGCTCTGCCGGGGGCTGGATTTCGGCGTCGGGATCGCCCTTGGGCTCCTCAGCGTGCAGCGCCTCGGACAGGGCCGTCACGATGTTCCCGTAGTCCTCCTCGGTGTAGCCGGAGAGCATGAACGGGATCTCGCCGGTGTCGATGTCGGCGAACACTTCCGCGAGGAGCTTGTTGTCGGTGGTGGCGAGCTCGGCGATGCGGTTGTCGGCCGTCAGGTCGGCCAGCTCCTCGGCCTCGCTGGCGTAGTCCTGATAGTCGACCGGGGCCTCGGCCATGTCACCCAGCTCGGCGGCCATCATGCGGCCGTGGCCCTTGACGATGTAGCCGCTGCGCTTGCTGACGGTGATGGGGCCGCGCCAGCCGGTGGCCCTTATAATCGACGCGAGGAGCTTGATCTGCTCGGGCGGGTGTTGGTTGGGGTTCTTCGGGTTTGGCCGCAGATCCTTCAGCGGGACGATGGCGTCGTGGGCGCAGAACACAGGGACGCCGTCGGCGTAGGCTTTAGGCTGCGCGGCCGTGGTGTACTCGGCCAGCTCGGGGCCGGCCTGCGGTTGGGGTTTGTCCTTTGCCATGGGTTTCCTCCTTTACCTGTTGAATATTACAAGGAGTATATGCCAGTTTCGGAGCAGGGCGTCGAGGGACGAGTAGGGGCACTTGAGGCCGTCATCTGGAGCGATCAGAACGACCTCGCCCTTGCGCTTCACGATGGTGACGGCGTAGAAGCGGCCGGCGTGGAAGCCCATGCTCCCATGCTTGCCGGTGAAGATCGCGCTCGCCTTCACGGTCGGCCGGATCCGCAGCTCTTTCTCCAGCAGCTCGCGGGCCTTGTCTCTATTCATGGTGGCGGCCTCCTCTCTTGAAGCGGTCGGCCTGCGGGCAGGTGGCCCAGTGTGGCCGGTAGCCGGCGTCGGTGGCGTTGGCCCCGGGTACGATCTCGCAGCTCACGACCTCGCCCCGGGTGGTGACGACCTTGTCCTTGCCGTCTGGCGTGGCCTTGTAATAGACCGGCGCCGGATCGCAGGGCATGGCCTTCCCGGCGGGCGTCTTGATCCACACGATGGGAGCGCCGCAGCCACGGCAGGTTGCCTTATTCATCCGGGGCACCTCCTTCGCGGGGCTGAGCCCCGGAGCCGACCGTGCGGCACCAGATCCCCGGCTCGGGCTGCTTGTTCAGCCAGTCGTGGAGGTTGGACTCGGCGTAGCTGTTGAGCCGTCCGAGCAGCCGGCGCAGCTTGTCCTCCTCGACCTCCTCGGTGCTGCGGGCGAATATGAGCCGGAGCTGGTCGAGCATGATCTGGACATCCGCGATCTCCTCGATGACGTTGGCGATGGCTGCGGTGGTGGTGGCCCCGGGCGTCGCCCGTTTGACTTTGCAGAGGGCCTTGGTCAGCTCGGCCATCTCCTCGACGGCCATGTCAATCTGAGCGGCTTCTCCATAGCGGTGAATGGCCCGCAGCATAATGTCGCGGCGTTCTCTTTCGTCCATCATCTGTTCCCAGCCCTCCTTTCGGCCTGCTTGAGGAAGGCGATGCGCTTCTTCAGCTCGAGATCGCTCTCCCCGGGCTGGCGCTCGAGACCGTAGCGGCGGGCCTGCTCGTCGATGTTTTCGCTGCGCAGCTCCCGGCGCTGGCGCTCCTCGGTCTGCTTGACGCCCTCCTTCACGAGGACGACGATCAGGACGACCAGCAGCACGGCGAGGACGATGGCCGTGGGGATCCAGATCGGGGCCAGCACCCACAGCCAGCTCCATGAGATGACGCCGGTGAGCTTCAGGATGATGAAGGCGATGGTCAGCAGCCCGCAGAAGCCGATCCCGCCCGCGGTGCCACTGTTGTTTCTGTTCTCATTCATGGTCTTTTTCCTCCTTTTTGCTGCTGGTGTCGACGAGTCCGACGCCGGCGGCGCCACGCAGGCCGCAGTCGGTACAGACGGCCCGAAGTCCGGGCTCGGCAGCGAGCGCCTGCCGGTGGATCTCGGTCTCCCAGCACTCGGCCCCACAGATAGGGCAGGTGGCAGGCTTCCAGTCGTCGCGCTGCGGATCCGGGATATGCGCCCGGGTCGGCATGAGCAGCAGCCCGCCGTCTCCGACTTCGTGCGGGACGAGTACGCCCGGATCGTCGTCGGGGATCATGGAGTTGAGCAGCTCGTCATACTTGTCGCCGATGGCCTTCTCGGCCGTCTGCCATGCCTCGCCGTGGTCTTTGTCCTCGGGCGTGGCTACATGGGCCAGCTCGTGCGCCAGCAGCTCAGGGGCGGCGCTGATGGGCGCCTCGGCCGAGATGCAGACGATGGGCGCGCTGCCGTCGTCAGGGAAGATGGTCAGGTCGAAGGCTTTATTGCCGGCCTCGTCGTGCAGGTCGGGAACGAGCTGCGCATAGTAGTCGGTGCCGGGGTAGAGCTCAGCGAAGGCCCGGGCCACGATGGCTGCCGGGTCGTTCACGAAGGGTGAGGCCATGGGGCCGATCTGCTCGTACTGCTTCAGGGCTTCGTCTGCCTCATTGATGGCCGTGGAGATTTCCTGCGGCTCGAAGCCGGTGTTTTCATAGGCTGCGAGGCGCTGCACGAGCGTCTCCTTGGTCGCCGGGCTCCAGTAGCCGGTCTTGATGCCGTTGGCCCTTTCATGGGTCATGCGTTCCATGTTCTGCTCCTTTCTGAATGGCCGAGCGGGCCGCAGCCCGCCCGGATGGTGTTCTTACTGCATGACGACGACCTTGCCGGCCTCGATCAGGTCGGCGAGGTTGGTGTTGAAATAGTCCGCGATGTTCTTCTTGGCCTCCAGCTTCCAGATCCCGCCGTCGGCCTCGAAAAAGCCGATGCCCTCCTCGGGGTGGACGCGCAGCAGGAACTCGCTCTCAGGCTGCTCCACCTCGAGGAAGGTGCGGAAGGGCCGCAGCAGAACGCGGGGCTTCACCTCGACCATCGCATTGAGGGCCACGCCCTGCCGGGCCTCCACGGTCTGCGTGACGCCGTTGTCGTTGGTGCTGACGCTTTTCTCGTCGGTCATCCGGCTCAGCAGGTCGAGCAGATAGGCCGTTCCCTCGTTTGGGATGAACAGGCTGCGCAGCTCGATCAGGGCGACCTCACGGCTGCGGAAGCCGGTGTAGATGCCGGGAGCGTCGGCCTCGGCGCGGTAGAGGATGTTGCGGGAGAAGTCCGGCAGGTAGGTGGTCATGACCTCGACGCTCTTGTAGCTCTTGGCCTGCACCATGATGGTCGTGTCGACCTTCTCCAGCTCGGTGCGGATCAGCTTGCAGACCCCGTCGAGGCCGCTGACGCTGATGGCCTCGGGGCGGTCGACATGGGGCGGGATCCGGGTGAGGTGGCCGTCGGTGTAGGTCTGGCCGCCGATCTCGAAGATCTTGGTCTCCTTCAGGCTGACGATTTTGTCGATCATTTGGGCGAGCATGATGTTGTCCTCCTTGTTTATGAATATTTATGCGGTTATGCGTGAGTGACGAGCTTGAGGAGCTTCGGCTGCTCCTGCTGCGTCCCGTCCATGTTCAGTTGTCCGGGCACCTGCGGCACCATCTCGGCCACGACGAGCTCGCCGTTGCTGTCGCCGGTGACATAGAGCGAGGTGGCGACCGGGTTGGTGGCGGCGAGGGTGCTCTTGGCCGTCACCGAGACTTGGATCTGCCGGCGCTCGTCGTCGGGCGTCAGCTCGATGGTGAGGGTGATCTTGCGCTTGGCGGAGGCCTTGGTGTTGGGGTCGAGGATGTTCTGGATCACCTTGTCCATCTCATAGTCGACGCGCTCCTCGAAGGCGCCGCGGGCCATGCGCATGATGCTGTCGCGGTTTTCGTTCATGGGGTTGCTCTCCTTTCTGTCAGGCCCCGGGGCCGAGGAGCGTCATCTGCTCCGGCCCGGTGGCGGGATTGTCGGCCGGCGCGGCCGCGGTCTGGTCTGCTGCTGCGGTATGTACCCGGGCCCACACGGCCTCGGTGGCGTCCGAGCGGGTGGCCTTCCTGCGGCCGACCGTCTTGAGGATCCCCATCTGCTTCATCTCGGTGAGGCGTGGGGCCACATAGTTGCGGTTGAAGTACGGGATCTCGCCGGCGGCGACGAGCTCCTCGGTGATCTCGCTGGCGGTCATCTCCCGGGCCCCGAGGGTCTCGAGGATCAGCCGGCAGCGTTTCTCCCTCTTGGGGAGCACGGCGTCATAGCTCTGGCGCCGGGTCTCCCGGGTCGTTTTGTCCATTGGTTTCCTCCTTTCTTGCACCGGGTGTTGGGGCCTCATTTCCCCATGCGTCCCATCCGGGAGCCGCCTCTCTGGCGAAAAGCTCGATCCGGGGCAGGTCTCCCATCAGCTCGACGATCCTGTCGCGGGTCTCTGCCGGCTTGCGGCTGTGCTGCTGGACGGGCGAGAGGATGACGCTGTGCACGCTGGCGCTCATGCGCTTCGGCTTGCCCTTCACGGCGAGCAGGCAGATCTCCGAGTTGCTGCGCGTCCAGTTGCCGAGGCCCCAAAACAGGCCGGCGCCGGTTTTGTTCTGCTTTACCCAGTTGAAGGCGACGGTCTTGTAGGTGAAGCCCCACGCCTCGATCACCTCGAGGGCTTCGCGCAGCATGGGGAAGGTCGCCCACATAAAGAGGGCGCAGTCGCTGTTAGCAATACCCCCCCCCCGCAGCTCCGACGTCCATTTTCTTGAGCTCCTCGACGGTCATGGTGCCGTAGTGCTTCGAGGCGGCCGCCCGGGTGCCCCTGTTCTGGTAGCCCCACGGCGGGTCGGCGTAGATGATGCTGTACTTCTTGTCAGGGAGCGGGATCATGGCTGCACCTCCCCGACGATGATGGTGCTCGGCTGCTCTCGGATCATCTGCTTCAGGCGCTCGAGCTCCTCGGGGCTCAGGTCTTTCACGGTGATAGCCTCCGGCGGCAGCTTGTCGAGGAACTTCACGAAGCCGGCCACGACCGGCACCTTGTAGGGCTTCAGCTCGTCGCGGGTCATGTACTTGCGGCCGTAGGTGGCGGCCATATCCCTCCAGACGGGCCACGGCACGCGGAAGCACTCGGTCAGGCTCATGGAGACGAGGACGAAGGCGACGGCACCGAGCTTGTGGTGGTGTTCGAGGTCGTCCCGTTGCTCCTTAGTCAGGCGGTTGAACTCGATGCGGTCGTCGTCGGTGTGCTTGGCCTCGAACACGACGGCCCGGCCGCCCTTGAGCGTGCCCTTGTAGTCCGGCTGGGCCTGCTTGGTGTAGCAGGCGAGGAACTGGCCCTTGTAGTTTTTCGGCCCGAGGGGTTTCATAGGCTCCGGCGTCTTTTCAATCTTGGCGAGCCCCCGGTCGAGGTAGTAGTCGCAGGAGCCGGAGATCATCGCCTCGAAGTAGCTGCCGGCGAGCCGGGCCTGCTTGCCGCGGATCTGCGCCCGGATGTGTTTCTCGGCCTCGTAGGGCGTCGGATCGTTGTAGCCCTCGGCGTTTTTCTTGGGGTTGTCTGCCATGGCAATCACCCGCCGATCTCGAGCCGGCTGCCCGGGTTTTCCTTCAGACGCTTAGCGAGGTCGAAGATGATCCGGCCGTCCAGCTCGACGCTGATGGGCCCGTGGTTGAGGTGCTCGTTGCAGCGGGCCATCGCTCGGAAGGCCGGCACCCGGATGATGACGCTGCCGGCGTCCTGCGGATCCTCGTCCTGCTTCTCGGTCTCGGGGATCTCGCTGATGGCCTTGAAGCCGTTGAGCACGGGGATCCCGCGCTCCCGGGCCAGCTCGATCTCGGCGGCCATGCCGGCGGTCGGGCAGTCGAGGCCGAAGGCCCACAGCTCGTCGCACATGAGCACCAGCTCGCGGCCGATGCTCAGGCCCAGCTCGCGCTCGGCCGGGACAGTGTCGTCCATGAACTGCGTGAGGTAGATGTGCGGGGTGATGGGGATGCAGCCGCGCTCCACGGCAGCCCGGCTGAACTCCTTGGCCCGCTGGATGTTGTTCTCGTAGTCCCCGCGGCACGGGGAACAGATGTAGACCTTTTTCATGGGGTTATGTCCTCCTTATGCGTGAGCACTTTGGCCCATCGCTTCTTGTACTCGGCCGGCGGCTGCTTCTCAGGAAAGAGCGAGAGCTGCGTCGGCCTTCCTGCGTATCTCTGCTTGTTCCACCTTGGCTTTCCGGCCTTCTCGGCCTCCAGCGTCCAGCCCGCCGCCTTCAGGCTTGTCCCGGGCTCGCTCTGGAGCGTGAAGGTGATGATCTTGCCGTAGCCCTCGCGCTTCGCCCGACGGGCGCAGGCGGCGTATAGTGCCGAGCAGGCGTTTCTCGTTCCATCGGTGCAGAGGCGCGTCACCTCGAGCGTGTTGCCGTCATCCAGCCGGCGGCCGGTTGGGCGTCCCACGATGGCGACGCCGCAGAGGCGGCCGTCCTTGAAGGCTGCGAGGCTCCATTTGTGCCCGACGACTCTGCCATGGTGACGGTGCACGGCCTCGACATAGGCGTTGGCCTGCTTCAGCGTCGTGGGCTTGACCTCGATCACCTGCTGCGCCAGCTCTGGCCTGTGAGGGTGATGGCCCTGCACATTTCCATGAGCCGGTCGATGGTGGCCCGGGCGGTCATGTCGTCCCGAGTCTCCCGGGGTGTCATGCGCTCGATCAGGGCCTCGGTGTCGTAGTTGGTGGTCACTATTGTCGGCAGGTATGCCTCATAGCGGCCGTTGATGATGTTGTAGACCGTGGAGATCGCCCACTCGGTCGGCGGCTCCTTGCCGATGTCGTCGATGACGAGCAGCGGGACGGTCTTGTAGATCTTCAGCACGCTGCCCTCGTCGGTGTCGCGCTTGGAGAATGTGCGCTTGATGCGCTCCAGCAGGTCGATCATGGTCATGCAGACGACCGGCCGGCCCTGCGCGATCAGGTGGTTGGCGATGGCTGCGGCGAGGTGTGTCTTGCCGGTGCCCGGCGGGCCTGCGATGAATAGGCCGTTGCGGCCGGGCTCGGGAGCCCCGGGCCGGGGCAGCAGGGTGTCGAAGCTGTCGGCGTACCTGCGGGCCGCTGCGGCTGCGCGCCGGTTGTCGTCGGTGATCTGGAAGGTGTCGAAGGTGCGCCGCAGGAAGCGGTCGCCCATGCCCGACTCGCCGATGATGCGGTTGATGCGCTCCCGCATTTTGCGCTCGGCCTCGGCCTTGCGGTTTGCCTCCTCCTCGGCGGCCTTGGCGGCCTTTTCCTCCTCGTAGGCTTTCACGGCCTGCGGGCAGGTGCACCTCTCGGCCCCGTAGGGCGGCCAGATGATGCGGTCGCCGAACTTGAAGCCCTTGTGGTAGCGCATGGCCCCGCAGAACTCGCAGGGGACAGGAGCCGGGGTGTCGGGCAGGCCAGCGACGCGCTCGTCGTTGCTCCAGATCCAGCGGTCGCCGTCGTCACTGGTCTCCGTCGTCGTCTGCCGGCTTGAAGCCCTTGCCCCAGTTTCGGCCGGCGTCTGCATCCCGCCGAGGATCTCGCTGATAGCCTTCACCTGTGCTCACCTCCTCGCCGTTCTCCCAGTAGCCGCCGTTGAGCCATGTGGCCGGGTTGGGGATAAAGCGGCCATTATCCCGGCGCCACTGTTCGGAGTGCTTCTGAGCGTTGACGGCCTGCATGATGGCCTCATGCAGCTCGGCCGTCGGCTTGATCTTTCTCCACGCCTTGAGGGCGTACTGCTTGCCGACTTTCTTGGGGTAGGCGTTCCAGAACTCGTCAAACCTGACCTCGATGGGCGACTTCTTCCCCGCTCCATCCCCCTCGTCTGAGGGGGTAGGGGGTGTTACTCTCCCTTTCTTTTCTCTACTCTGGTCTACTCTACTCTTGCCGCCGGTCGTTGGCGTGGCGTCCGGCGGTTGTCCGGCGGTCGGTGTCTGGTCGTCCGGCGTATCGTCCGAGGACGAAGCGGCGGCAGCACGGCGGCGGGCCGACCGTTCTTTCTCGGCCTGCCGTTGGTCGATCAGCTTGCCGGCGTACTCGTACCAGTCGTGGATCTCGAGGGCGCCGTCCTCGTTTTCGTCGATCCATCCGGCCCGGATCAGCGTCTCGGCCAGCTTTTCGGGCTCTCCGTCCCACTGTGCCGCCCGGGCGATCATGCGCGGGGTGATGCCGGCGAGGTCTCCCTTGGGGGCGTTATCGAGGGCCCACAGCCAGAAGGAAACAAGCAGCCCCATCATGTGCGGCGGGGTGATCTCGAGCTCGTCGGCAGCGTCAAAGAGCTTGCGGTGGTCTTTGAGCGTTTGGTGCACTTGAATCCATGCCACGGTCGTCACCTCCTTCTATATGGTCGCGTGTTCTTGGTCTGTTTTTGGCCTTCCGCCGGTCGTCCGGCGGTCGTTCAGAACGGCAGATCTCCATTGTCATCCACCTCAGTGAAGTCACCGGAGCCGTCCGGGTGTCCGCCGGGGCCTGCAAAGTCGCCTCCGGTGTCCTGATGGCCGTCGCCTGCCCCACCCTTCTTGCTGTCGCAGAAGTGGACAGAGGAGACAGTGATCTCAGTGGCCTTGCGGTGGTTGCCATCCTTGTCCTCGTAGTTGCGGCTAGTGAGCTCGCCCTCCACGAGGACGAGCCGGCCCTTGGTGAGGTACTTGCAGGCAAACTCGGCCTGCGCCCTCCACGCGACGCAGTCGATGAAATTGGTGATCTTCTGGCCGTCCTTAGTCTTTCGACCAGTATCACTTGCGAGCCGAAAGCTGGTGATCGCCACGCCGCTCGGGGTGTGTCTGAGTTCAGGGTCGGCCGTAAGCCGCCCTTGCAGTCCTGTGTGGTTATACATCAGCCTTGCCCTCCTTGGTGTTTATGCTGCGCGGTAGCGGCGTCAAGAGAGTTACAGATCTCGTCGTACTCCCCCCGGCTCAGTGTGGCCGGATCCTGCTTTTTGTACTTTTCGAGAATCCGGGCGACGGTGCGCTCCTTCGTCATGCCGGCGGCCTCTGCCTTCTTGTAGAGGCGGCCGAGCTGCGCCTCGGAAAGGCGGCCGTGGACTTGCCCCTGACACTGCTGGCCCTGTCTAGGGTTGCTGGAGTTGCCACCGGAGCCCTTTCCCTGTGCTCCGAAGTCGCTATTGTCGGGGTCGTCCTCGCCTTGGTCGACAGTGAACTTCTCGAACAGGTAATACTTCAGGGCGTAGGTGTGGGCGGCTCCCTTGGCCTTTGCGGGGTCGTCGTTCCATCCGAGAGCGTGGACGGTGGCCTCCAGCGTCTCGTCGTCGTTGTCGAGGTTCGTCCAGCGGATCGTCAGGTCTGCCTCGTAGAGAAACATGAGCTTGTCACCCTTGTAGGTCTTGGTCTGCATGGTGATCCAGTAGACCGGGTCGCCGTTCTCGGCGTGCCGGGTGGCTTCCTCGGCGATGATGTCGAAGTCGACGCCGAGCTCGTTCATGATGGGGGTGATCTTCTCCCACACGTCGTAGATCTTGGCGTACTTGTATTTGACGCCTTCGCTGTGCTTCTTCTTGACGATCTCCGGGCAGGCTTTTCGCATTTCCACGAGCTTCTGCCGGAGCGTCAGACAGCGGGCCTCGATGGGAGGGGCCGCAGCAGCGGCCGCCTCCGGCTTTTTGGTCTCAGTTGCCATGTGGCACCTCCTTTAGATGTCGACCGTGAAGGTGGCCGGGGTCTCGTAGGCCGTGACGCCCTCCACGATCTCGCCGGTGCTCTGGATGGTGGCGATCTCGCCGGTGTAGGCGAGCAGCTTCTTCAGCTCGCCCCACTTGGCCGACTCCTCGACCTTGACGAGGTCGCCGTATCCGTTTTCGCGCAGCCACGGCACCAGCTTGGCGTCGTCGACCGTAGCCTTGACGGTGCCCTTCTTGAGGGTCAGGGTGCCGGAGAGCAGCCGGTATTTCTCGGTCGTCTTGGTGGTCTTGTGTGGCACGGTGTTGAAGAAGTCGGCGAGGCAGGAGGTCAGGAAGGCGGTGCCGTTCTCCATGCGCCGGCGGGCGGCTTCGACCTTCTCCTCGATGGCCGCCTTCTGCTGGTCGGCCAGATCCTTCAGGCGGTTGTACTCGCTGCGCTCCTCGGCGATCTTGCGGATGGCCCAGTCGGCACAGCGGTCGTCGGTGATGCGGAAGGGGGCGCGCTCGCCCTGCTCCACGGTGCCGAGGTCGACCTGCTCCAGCTCGTCGAGGGTGACGGCCGGCAGCGCCTCGTACGGGGTCTCGGCGGCCTCTGCCTGCTGCTCTGC
>ERZ1090862.125-NODE-125-length-31883-cov-11.423621_pt1 | contig 31883 bp, 42 predicted proteins | sample MGYA00478481_ERZ1090862 | MGnify/ENA primary metagenome ERZ1090862 (study PRJEB33644, sample SAMEA5815745) | chicken gut metagenome | biome: Chicken; feature: Gastrointestinal Tract; material: Caecum | place: Ireland | collected 2019-01-01 | study: A study of the... | reverse complement strand
TTTCTTCATACCCTCACTTTCCTTTCCATTCTTTTCTGCATAAAAATAAGACCGGGTTACGGTCTCGCTCGAATTTCTACCATATTTATTCCATTTCCTCCACATCATCAATATCTACATACTTACGGCAATGGTATTCAATTTTATCCAATTCTGCTTCAATCTCATTCATGCTTTTTCTACTTGTCCCTTGGATTACCATTTTGAGATCATATATGGCTGACCACAGCATAGCTATAATCTTTAATTTACTCATTTAATCAGCACAAAATACTGATCCAGCAGCTGATCTGGGCTGTATGTAAAACTGTGTTCTGTGCCATCCTCCTCTCCGGATCTCTGACATTGATATATCTGTCCATTCCATTGATAATATTTACCTATAACATAGGTAAATGCATTGGTCTGCACATCTTCCGGAACATCGATCGGATCATCTAATGTGCCCGTCTGCATCTCAATAACCTGCGTATAAATAGATGATGTTCCCTGCCCCGGAACCCACTGCGACTGAAACGTAAAGTTATCTTGACGAGTTTTGTACAGTATCCCGCTGTATTGGAATTTAAAACCTGCTTTCTGCGCCGTATACGATCGGGAACAAAGCATAGACCATTCTGGATGTAGTTCCGGAACCATCAGAGCTTCATTGTCCGTCAGGCCTGCATCATTTACTATGCTATCTACATTTTCAAGTACTTTTTTATATATACCTTCTTTTCGCACCGAGGCATTTTCGCCCAAGATGCTTTTCAGCACAGAGTTGATTGCATCCGTAACATCCGGAATCGCAGTAATAATCTGCTTTAGTGCATTCGCATCAATATCATTCGTGATCGGAACCGTGACTCGGTATTCCCTGAACTTATATCCTCCCTCTCCTGCGTTGTTATTCTCAACATTGAACGGAAGATACAGAATGCCAGAATCAATGTATGCATACGGTTTTTCGTTTGATGTGCGTTCAGATATGTAATATCCGTTTTCAATGTGCATGTTGTTTCCTCCTTAACTCATTCAGTTTGCTTTCGTAATATTTGAATATAGTATGATCTGTACAATACAAAACATGATTTTTCCAGGAACGATAAGATGTCTCCAACACGCTCAAGTCCATCTCGCCGGATCGGACTTTCTTGCACAACTTATTAAATTTTCGTTTATATGCTCTCTTCTTTCCATTGTCCACGCGGATATCTATTTGCCCATTTCGGATATAAAAATGAAATCCCAGAAATGAAATTCCACTTTTGAATGGAATGATCTGGCTTTTGGGATTGAGATGCAATCCCAACGTAGTCAAGTATTCTTTGATACATTCTTCGCAATATTTTAGGTATTTCTTATCCGGATGGATCAGGTAAAAATCGTCTGCATATCTTCCATAATATCGAATACCCAGCTCCCCGGTGATGAACTTGTCCAATCCATCAAGATATAGATTTGATACAACCGTATTAATCTGATTTCCCAAGGCGATTCCGACATTCCCATCCGTTGAGTCAATAAATTTTTCGATCAGCCAATGGGTGCTTTGTGGAAAATAATATTCCATAATATCAATTGCCTTTTCGTGATTAATGCTGTAATAATATTGCGAAATATCGCCTCGATAAAAATATCCGTTCATACCGTTTGAGAAATAGAACATTTCCATTTTCTTTCTGAGCCGCTCTCTTCCAAATCCTGTCCCTTTTCCTTTTTGTCCCGCGTAATTATCCGGAATACATATATTAGGAAGCATTGGAATCAGGATATTATCGCAGAGAACATGCTGCACTACCTTATCCCTGAACTTACACGCCAAAATATTGCGCTGTTTTGGGTAGCTCACAGAAAAGCTGGCATATCCCGATATCGAGTAGGTATGCTCCTCTAGTTCGCGTTGCAGCTTCCGCAGTTCTGTGACCGCATTCAACTGAAAGTACATCGCGGACATTTTATAACTACGGTTATTTTTGCTTTTTAAAAATGCCCGGTATAGATTATCAAAGTCTGTTATTATTTCATCGTTGTTCAATGTTCAATTTCGTTTATCCTTTCGGAAAGGTTGCGCACTCTTTTGATGGTGGTGTACTGTTTTCGCGAAAGCTACTCATTCTGACATGATCCACCGAAACGGGCGCACCGCATTGTTGTTGTTCGCGGTATTGTTGTTCAGAGTACCGTTGGAGTTCACATTCCGAACGTTGGACGCTACAGCGCGCAACCTATATTTTTATATTGTTTTCTTTGTTGCCGTTCTCCAGTTTTGGAGTTGTTTTTCGATACCAGCGATTAATTGATCCCAATATTCAATGCTGCATTTCGGTCTTAATATCTCCTGGCATAGCCGCACATAGAATTTCATTTTCCGGCATTGAGAGATAGCTTTTTCGATATGCCACACTCTCTCTTCCATGTTGTAGGAGTTATTTGCATCGCAGATATCATCATGGATATCGAATGATATTCTTACGATCCGATCCACAAGTGTGAACCGATATTTTTTCGGAAAATTATTCAGATTGTTGGTTACTGTTAATGTGTGCTTGCAGAGCTTTTCAGCTTCAATCTGTACCGGTATTGTTTCACTCTTTGACATGGTCTTAACTCCTATTCTGTTGCAGGGTTCCGCTGACTATCGTCAGCGAAGACATATGCTTCGTCGCTATCGCTCCAAAGCATATAAGCAGAAGTGGGAAGTAAGCAAAACGGGCGCACCGCACTGCTGCTGCTCGCGGTACCGTTGCCCAGAGCACCGCTGGAGTTCACAACCCGAACGCTGGACGCAGACGATGTTCCATTGATTGTCCGCAGCCAATAATTCGACTGATATGCACGTTCGGAATTACTGGTATATGCCTCGTATGTATGATCGTCCTCCAGTGGCTGGAAAATTTCCAAGCCCATCGCATATGAGGACGGAAGCCATACTTTATCCTGCACCGTTTCTGATCCACCGCCGTCGTTTGTATCGAGTACGCAACGATTTGTTTTTGTGACAATAATTCCTTTTTCGTACTCTGTAAAATCCTTGAGAAATCCCGGAACCTGTGATGCGTATGATGGCGCTACGTCGTACTCATGCTGTGCGGTCCACCAGGCATCAGTATCTCCCCCTGAATTGAGTAACTGTCGTACAGCAGAATATGCCCACCTGTTATTACCCTGAGATTTGCGGTTGGTAATCGGATTATTGGTTTCCGGAGCGTCAAACTGTCTGTTGCCAAGATTCTGATCTGCTGCCATTGTTACATACCCACTGTTTTTATCCTGAGTGTCAACAATCTCCCAGAAATAGTCCGAACCATTCCACTGACCAAATTTGATTTTTGTTCCAAGTGGAAGATCCTGAATAAGTGTCTGACCTGTCCGATCTTTGTAGTCAACCATCACAACTGCCCCATCTTCTGTAGACTGATACTGGTTCTTGGCGTTGCGCGGGAAAATTCGGTAATAATATACTTTTCCTTTCTGTACTCCTGTATCTGTATAGCCATCAACGGCGTATCCACCATTGTATACGATTGCACCATCTGCAGAAGTAGTGGGCATCGCATTTTCTTTGCGTAAGATCAGATATCCGCTGGCATTGACGTTAGACCAATTCAGTTTAATGCCTACAGAATCCTGTAATCCGGAGGCTGACAGGTTGGTCTGCGCCGGCAACGTCTCAGCCGGATATACATCATTCGGAATTGCTGAAATCCGTGTAGCGTAATCATTAAGGCTGTCATCCGGTTCCACGCTTCCGCCTTTATTGATGATTGCGCTTGCGATCGCCGGTTTTGCTACGTTCATGTATTCTTTTAGTTCTGCATCCACGTTTACTACGTCACCTCCTGTATTTTCCGGATAAGTCGGAACAAACAATTGTCCTGTCGATGGGTCTACTGCTACAGGCACATCTTCATCCGTTTTCTCTACAGCTTTTCCACCGCCCAGCTGTGTATCTGACATAATGGGGAGAGTGTATGAGTCACCGCTTTCAGCGTCTTCCCCCGGGTCGCCCTTTTCTCCCTTCGGGATTCCCAGATTCAACAGCGGATTCTCCGACGTGCCACTCATGCTCGCTGTCGCCTGCTGTCCAGGTTCAAGCGTCTGAACGGTTCCGATCTGGATGTTTGGAGTCGTTCCGGGATCACCTTTCGGTCCCTGCGGTCCAGTTTGTCCCTGTGAGCCGGTCTCTCCCTTCGGTCCTTGCTCTCCCTGTGGACCGGCAGGGCCAGTTATCTCCGATAGCTGCACAAGGTCCGTCCACGATTCATCTCCTTCGTACCGCCACTGTATTGCTGTAGATGATTTCTGCAGTTCGATTTCTCGACCATCTTTCCCTGGTGTACCGGATCCACCATCGCCGTTCTCTTCCAGCACATCCAGGCGTTTCAGAATTGATTCAATGACTTCCGGGTTATCCTCTACAATCTGTCCCGATGGTTCAATTCCCTCAAGAGCTTGCAAGGTTGCAACAGTCGTATTATACTCCTGTTCTACAACGCCTTCCTGATTTGTTTTTTTCAGGCAGACGATAAAACGCACAGATCCCTGTGCGGTAAATGCGCTCCGGCCTACGAGCCAGCTGAAAGTGATATTATCTCCAGAAACTGCTTTGTCTGTAACAACATAGATATCTCCCGTGTTGTTTGCGGCCAGATAATTAATTCGGATGTCAAATTCCGAAAGATCAAATTCGCCGTATTGTCGTGGCATCTGGAAATGCAGCCGCTTCACATTGTCGTCGCTTTCCACGCCGATATTAGCAATCTCTGGCGGGATTGTGATCGTTCGAAGATCATTATCAATGATCAACAGTTCCCCTTCTTCTGCCTGGAGTTCTGTTCCGTCCTGCATTGCGTTCAAAATTTCATCTGCTGTAGCCATGTTATCCCTCCTGAGATACCTTAAATTTGTTCGTCGTGATCTTATATCCTTTCCTTATGCCTACAAGTGACACGTAAAACTGATCACCTTTTAGAGCTTCCGATGGGATTATGCATTTGCCGTTTTGCACAGGAACTGCATATTCTTTTCCATTGCTCCAAAAAGATGCTGCAATTTTACAACCATACCATTCCCGAGAAAATACGAACATTGCCATTAAGTACCCTTCGCTACCTTTGACGATCCCCGAGAAATCACAATCAGGATATTTGCTCACAATCTGCCGGCTGACTGTGAATTTTAAGATTCTTTCGTTATCCATTCTGCGTTACCTCAACAAAATACTGTCCGATCAGTACTGACGGCATAAAATAGAGTTTTTCTGTCTGTCCATACATTTCTTCTGGATTCTCGACACCCTGCCGCTGGCACAGGTACACAGCGCTACCTTCGTTGTAATATTTCCCATAGATGTACTCAAAACCGGAAGTTGTCACACTGTCCGGAACCGGTATAGGGTCTTCCAGCGTACCAGCATGTCCCTCTACAATCTGCACCCACAGTGTCGGGTCTGCGCCCGGGTACCAGGATGCCTGTTTGTCATGATCTTTCTGGAGCTTCCACAGACCATCTGCATACTGACGCCGCTGGTCTTCCGGATTATCCATGCTGTAGTGATAACCGTCCGGATCATCCTCCCACTTTCTGCAAAGTTCCTTGACCGTCAGAGCCTGCTGATCTGTCAGATAAGCCAGTGCGGTATCAACTGTTTTCTGCCGTTCTTCCGCTGCTTTCTGTTCCTGCTCCAGTGCAATTTCAGACTCTGTTTTCTTTCTCAGTGCGAAAATGGCGTGGATTTTATTGTCCTTTCGGACAACCGTAAAATAAGATTCTTTCAGTAAAGAAAGATTTTCAAATGTTGTACCATTGATTTCTACGCGGTCGAGATTTCCGGGAAGTAAGAGCACATTTTCCAGTGCCTGCAGATCTGAATACTGGTCGAGTGCCACAGCAATATTGCTCGGTGAATTTCCAATAACCTCTTCGTAAGTGGTCCCGTCCTTGAATTTTATACTCATGCTGCAACCTCCTCTACTTTCTTTTTTAGTGCCTCAATTTCTGCCTGTTGCTCTTGAATCGCTTTGTATGCAATCGCAAGCGCGCTATACATATCGATCGAACTACCGCCGCCGTCCAGGATATCAGAGCTGACGTTGTATCCATCGCCGATCACAAAACCAATATGCCGGCCTTCGCTCCATGCGCTCTTCGACCGTTCTTTAAGATCGTAATAGTATACATCCGAATCCATAATTTCCTGCACGGCACTTTTGCTGTACGGGACAATATTTTCTTTCCATTCCACTCTTGAACCAGTGACCCAGCTCATCGCCTTGCACACGCCTTGGTCCGTCACGACAAATTTGTAATTGGCAACATCTGCAGATGCTCCACCGTTCCATCCGCCCCACACGAACCACGGTCCGTGTGCGCAAATACCGTTTTCCTGCGAACCTGGTGTATCCCAGTAAGTAATCTCATCATATCCAAGATAATCATACGTCTTTTTGATCTGCCAGCCACCAACACGCAGCATTGAATTTGGCTCGTCAGAAAACCCTTGGGGACTGTAATGAAATTCGCCTGCCATTACCAATGTTCCATCGCTACTTAGCACAAATGGATATGTATTATTAACTATATCTCTCACAGTAATTACGTCTGCCAATCCATCACCATGAGTCCCATATACCGTAGGCGCTTGTATCCGAATATAAAAATCACTGGTGTTACATATCAGCTGGTTTCCGTCAATTGTCCATCCGCCAATTTTCCCCCTGATGGTTTCCATGCTGCCGTCTGCCAATATCTTGAAATAATTATTAGCTGTTACTACGCCGTTGAGGTTGATCTTACTGGCACTGATCGACACATCTTCTGGCGACAGGTTGATTGCCGAAATGATTTGGTCTTTTTTAGGATAATTTCCGGAAACAGATAGTTCAATTTCGTTTGCTTTTGCATTAATAGCTGCCGTTACGGCCGAAGTAGTACTATAATTGTCTACCAGATTTTGCTGTACTTCTGTAATGCTGATAGACAAACCATCAACGCTGGCCTTGTATTGTGCCACTTTGCTGTCTAACTCAGTATATTGTCCACTTACTGCATTAAATTCAGTGCGTAGATCGGAGAACTCCAGATCCATACTATTGACAGTCAGTTTCAGCGATGCCAGCTGACTGTACATCGTCGTATGGCTGTTTTGCAATTCAGTCAATTCACTGGCCGAGATTAATGCAGAGATGTTGCCCTGAAGGACCGAGATACTTGTCTCATTGGCCTGCAACCGCCGAATAATCTCGGCATCACCAAATATATCAACTTCCTGTTCCAGCCTCATAGCTTACTCCTAACTGCACACGTATGTTCCACTTATGTACACATAATACTGTCCATTAAACGATCGACTCTTCTGGATGCTGACTCCTCCATTCATGAAGACAGGAGTGCACCCGTATACATTATCTTCAGTCAGCGGTACAAGATTAACCGCAAAATTTTGCACCGGCGACGCTGGCAATCCTGTGATAACTTCCGCAAAACTATTGAGCGGCAATTTGGTGTAAGACAACGTACCTGTGCATCGAAAAGATACAACTTTGCCAAATTTCCAGTAAGTGCAATTGCCACCGGTAATATATGTACTATTAACACTTGCGGCGCCCTGCTCCACTTTGATGCCATCCTTAAGGTTGTTATTAACTTCATTGATTGCCGTCACAAAATTTTTTGCACTTGTATTAAGCCCGCTGTATGTCTTGCTGGTCAACTTATTAAGGATCACTTCCGCCAGGTCTTTGATGAGCATCCGATATGCCTCTGACGCATTGACGCCCAGCAGGTAATCTGTTTCACTGATTGCTGACGAGTTTTTGGACGTAAGGTCCATAAAATTCTGATCTGCCATAACCTATCATTCCTTTCAGTTTTCTACGTGCACCTGCAGCGCCTTGCTGCCTGGAAGGATCAGCCGTTTTCCGCCTACCAGCAAATACCGGTAGTCGAATGTTGTAAATCGTCCGATCACGGTTGTTCCCGAACCTATGCTGCTGGTTTCAATGGTTATACTGTACCCGTTTCCAATACAGGCATCTCCAGATCCAGAATGCACCCACCAGGTATACCACCAGGATGGATAGTCTTTTGTGACATCCTGATTGTTTTTATATAATATTGCCGTCAATGTGGTTGTCCCGTCACCGTTATCCGCATACCGTACATTAAAATACAGGATATTCCCGGCAATCCCGTCAATCTGATCTTTCACGTCACTAACCTGACCCTGCAGATCCGTGGTTTGTCCCTCCACATCCTCTATCCGCTGTGTTACGCCGGATATCTGCGTAGTCATATCTGATATATTTCCCTGGATCCCATCCACACTTGTCTGGATATTGGTCACATGGGTGTTAGTCTCAGAAATGGAATTTTGCAGTCCTCCGATCTGTCCGGATAACCCATCGATGGCATCCATAGCTCCTTGCGCTTTCTGATCAGCGTTTTCTGCGGCCGTCCCGGCATTTATTATGTCGTTGGACATTTTGACATATAGTTGGTTCAGGCTCTGATTTTGCTCGTCAAACCAGATCTTGCTGGCATTGATCAAAGTCGTGCTGCCGTTGATGGAATTGATCACCGATGTGATATCCAGCTTGCTGCCCGAGATTCCAGCGTTTTCCGCAATCATATCATTGACAATAATTCCGTCGGCAATGGCTCCCGGCTTGATACCGGTGCTGTCAATCAGAACACCGACACCGGAGGCATCAAAAAGTGTAAAGGTGAAATCTCCACTTGCATCCCGGCCGGCCTGCATCCGGACGTTTCCATCACTGTCCGTCCATTGCTGAGTTGCTCCGACAATCCGGATTCCTCCATCGTCAGAGGCGATTGTGAATTTATTGGTGCTGATCGTCCCGGCCAGAAGATCGTTGACCGTCACGGTCTGCATCACCGCGGTACGGATCAACGCGCTGTCAATCACGGCATTGGCTGACGTCAGGTGGATGTTCTGCAGATCGCCGACGCCGGCGTTTCCAGCCAGCAGTGACTTAATATTTGCACTGTCAGCCTCAAGGACATTGATCTTTGCGTTGATCGCTGTCAAATCAGTTACTTTCAGGTTTTCGATCGTCGCATCTACAGCATCCAATCGCCCAATCGTTGCTTCTTCAAATTCCGCAACGTTTGCCGACAACTCTCCGAACTGCCCCTTGACCGCGGTTAATTCGCCGGATACTTCCAGGTACTGCACCTGCAGATCGCCAATCACCGCCGAATGAATAATTGCATTATCTATAACAGTGTCCAGGTTCGTGACTTTATCCGCCGGCAGCTCGTCAATGGCATCGCCGTCGATCTGCCCGTTATCATTGGTCACGTTGTCGATCGTTTCGGCTGCTGTGTCGTATTTTTGAGCCAGCTCTTCAAAAGTCAGCACCTTATTGGCCAGCGTGCAGGTATTACGACTCGGTTCTTCCGGGTATCGCCTGATCCCAACAATTCGTTGCTTTTCCCGGGTGCCAGTATAGCTGTCGATCAGTGTTACCGTATCTCCAATGTCATAGGCCAGAATGCTGTAATTCCGGACACTCTCTGTTCCATCGGGAGCATGATCCACAACGGGAGTCGCATTCGCCAGATCTACTACGTCTGCCGTATAAGATGTATACGGCTTGCTCATGTCAGCCAGTTTGGCCTCGGCATCTTCTTTCAGGGATTCCGGAACCGTGTACCGTTCATCTTTCCAGATCAGCCGCTTTACTTTGTTGCTGTACTGACGATTCTCAACGTATGTTTTCCCGTCATTGACAGATTCGATGGTCAGGCCGTCTTTTCCATACGGTTCGATTTCTGTGTAGAAATCATAGCTGGTAGACTGCACAGAAAGAGTTTTGAGGTTGAGCTGAGACGTGAAATAAGCCCCTCTGTCCTCTCCGATCTGCTCATAGACAGAAATGATCTGGTCTTTTGAATTGACCGTTATTTCAGCCCTGTACGTCTTCAGGGCCTGCTTCAGGACGTCCAGCGCCGATACATTGCTCATCCGGACAGTGCGCTTTTTGGCGATCATAGACTCACCGATGGTCCATCCGGTCCCTGCGAAAGCCAGTTGCAGCGCGGCCTGTATGGTCTGCTCTACGCTCTCGAACCTCCGGAAGCTCTTACCTTCCAGTGACTCCATATCCAGCGTGGCAACGATCTGGGCGGTACCATCCGACTTATTTTTCGTAATCTCTTTGATCACAAAACGGTCTGTCTTGGTCTCAATGTATCCTTCCAGCTCGACCGCGTCCCGCAGGTTCCGCCACGGGGCAGAAAAAGAGAGTGTCTTGTTATTCAGATCAAGAACGCCCTCTATGCAATAATCCTTATATACGCGTAACCCTTTGATCGGGGCCTTGTCTTTGTCCAATATCCGCAGCATTACAGCCCCTCCTCTCGGGTCAGTTGATCATAATATCCAGCGTCAGCAGATCAGCAGTTGTCAGGCTGTCATACTTATCCGTATCGCACTTTTCCACCTCGTCGAAGTTGATTGTGTGGATATCAATCTCATTTTCGATCGCCAGAAGCTCATCAATCGCTTCCGAAAATGCCTTACTGTTTTCTGGCGCAATGACGGCAACATTATCCTTGATTTTCATTGTGCCGTCTTCGTTTTTCTCGGCGTACTGGTCAATCAGTTTCTGCCTGGCATCTTCATAACTGTTCAAGATTCCATCCATGTTGTTAAGGTTCCGGGAAATCGCATACCCGATCTTTACCGGCAGACGTTTCTTTGCCAAACCGTTGTTTCCTACGCCCAGGACGAAGTCTCTTACCTGCTTATTTGTGATTTTCATTCTGCGCTGCCCTCCTGTTCTGACGTACCTGACTGCGCCCCCTGATCTTCCAGAGCATATACCATCTGCTGGAATTCTGCCAGGTCTGCGCGGCATTCTTCCTTATGAGCCTCATACAGATCTACATTCTGGATTGCCGTGGAGCTGGTGACTTTTCCATCAGCCTCCATACTTGCACTCATATACATTACCTGAGTGCCATTGATCATGCTGTTGGCTGTGATCTTGATCGATCTTGTTGCTTTTAACATTCCGTTACCTCCTTAGATGTACCGCGGCCGGTACTTAATTGTGACTGTATTTAGTGCATTGGACAGTGTGATCTGGTTCTCCCCCGGCAGCAGCGACGGGAACTCCCAGAAATCTGTCTCCGGATATTTATTGGCGCCCTGCTGCGTCACCGTACAGGTTTCGCCGTCCACGATGACCGGGATATCCTTTTTGAGATTTTTGACTATAATTGGCTCATCCTCACCGGTAATTGGATCCCGGGCAACACCGGTGATTGTCAGTTCACTGTTGTCTTGTATCGCGGTGATTTCGATGATGCAGGGAGTTTCGAAGTCAGTTTCTGCGGTAACTTTACCTGAACTCGGAGCAGTAACCGAAATATAATCCTTGTATTTGAATGGATCAACCATCACACTGATTTCAAAGTCCGAATACGTATAATCTTTTTTTTCGGTGACTACTGTAGCTGTACCAATATAGTAAGCCCCTGGATCTGAATCCAGCTCCACAACCACTTCTTTTCCATTAATTTTTCCAGCAATTTCTGAAAGTTTCTGCTGCCATTGTTCCATCGTGTCCTCATGATCGAGGACAATACGCAACTGTCGTTGTTCATATTGTCCTTCACCACTGACAACGGTATATGTATTCCCTGACAACTGCTTAATTTTTTCCTTCTCCGACTCAGGGATCCCGATAGACACTTCAAGGCATTTCAATCCCCAGTCTTGATATGTATGCATACCATTGATCTTTACTCCATATTCATTCATCAGGTTGTTCCCCTCTTATTATACAAATACAATCTCTGCGATACACCAGGCATCACAACTTCTGCAAGTTTGTCCTTGTCTGCGTAGATTCCCATGCCCTTTAATTTTTCTCTGACGGCTGACGCAAACTTATCGGCTATCAGATCATAGTCAATAATATTTCGTTCTTCCGTATTGTAATAATACTGCGGATTCAAAGCCTGTCCAGTGATTGCCTGAGAAATGCGTCCGCTATTTAGCGACATAACGTCCCGAAGCCTCGAAGAAATGGCAGATAAATCCATCGCATCCAAGGCAGTTTGTGCCAGATTATGAGACGATTTTTCAATCGCCTTTTCCTGGTCGTCCATACCAAGTTCAAAACCTTCGCCGTAGTAATGACCTACTTTAATCATCTCTCGCGACGGAGAATGGATACCTAATGCACTTTTTGCAGCACTTAAAGCACGACTTGCAAGCCGTGCTGCTGCTGAAGCTGCATTATTGATCCAGCTGGAAATACCTGACACAAAACCAGATCCAAAATTTGATCCAGCACTTCGGCCACTTGTTGATCTTGCTCCGGAATCTGCATTGTTTGCCAAGCTACGTCCGGCACTATTCGCATTTGCTGATTGATTTCTCACTCCAGATGCGTATTGCTGACCTTTTTGAGATCCTGTCGCAGACGTATTTGCAGCTGCAAGACCAGAATTTGCCAAACTCGACAGAGAATTTGCCGTGCTACTGATACTGCTTTGCGTACTCTGCAATCCTGATTTGTATTCTGAACCTTTTCGTTTTCCAGTACCAGAAGTATCCTTGGAACCCAGGATTTTATCAGAAGATGTAGCGATAGACTGCGATGTGCTATCAATATTGCCCTTCTGACTGCCAAGCCCTATATTGTACTCTTGGCCCTTTTTACTTCCAGTGCTTTTCGTATCTTTGCTCCCAAGCTTTTCATAGGAACTTTTCGCAATACTCTCAGATGTGCTATTAATCGTTCCTTTTGTATTACCAAGACCAGTATTGTATTCTTGTCCTTTTCGACTTCCAGTAGCTTCTGTGTCTGCACTTCCCAGTTCGCGATCAGATGATTCTGCGATATCTTTTGCGGTCTGCATCAATATTGACTGGGTACTTGCGAGTCCAGAATCCGCATTTAATCCTGCATCAATGCCAGCTTGTAAAAAGTCAGGATTTTTTTGCGAAAATGATGTAACTGCTGCATCTCCTGCCGCTGACGTTGATTGCCCCGCTGCTGTCTGGAACTTATCCAATTCTTGTACAGCTGACTGCCACATTTGCTGCGCAGAAGAAACCATTTCATTGGTCACACCGGGAGTTCCATCAATGACAGCCTGCTGCAGATTCGTGAAATTATCACGCATGTTCTGCACCTGGCGCTCCAGGCTTTCTTTGGTTCCCGTTTCGGCGGTAATAAAATTCTGCTCCATGTTACGCATGGCTGATGATATTTTTTCGCTGTCACCGGAAATGATCGCAGAAGATAATCCTTCGTAATTCTGGATGGTGGTATTATATCCCACATACGCCTCTTCGCTGTCTGCCAATGCCTGTTTTGCAGACTCATAGGCATCCTTGGCTTCTTGACATCCAAGCAGTACATCACTGTTTGCAGCCAAATACGCGTTTGCAGATTCAGGCGATGATTGCAAGAGATTATTGTAGGCCTCCATGAGTTCGTTATATTCTTCTTGCGCCTGACTATATTTTCTCTGCGCAGAATCAACAGTTTCAATGCAATCCTGATAGTTCTGTAATGCCTCACCCTGTTTCTTGATAGCCTCTGTATATGCATCCTGATTTGCATTCAGAATAGCTTCTGCTTTTTTCTTCTCGATGATCTGGTCAATGCTGTCACCGAGAGAGCCATTAGCATCAATGATCTCCCAGATCTGATCCTTCTCCATACCAAGAGCAGAAGACAATTCACCGACGATAAAATTTGCTCGGTCTTCATAACCGGCATTAACTTGTCCATTGGTATCAATCAAGGTATCAAGTTCATCTTTCAGTTCCGTCAGATGTCCATATTCCGCCTCAATTCCAGCCATTGACTCATTACGTGCATCATTCGTTTTATTGTACTGATCATTCAGCTGCTGTGCTTTATCAATGGTTTTCTGCTGTGCTTCAGAAAGACCATATTCAGCTTCTGCTGCATTTTGTGCAGCTGTAATGTAGACACCAGCCGCAACTGTAAGACCAGCAATTGCTCCCACCACAACACCTATAGGATTAAGTGTTACGGCAGTATTAAGAGCCTCCTGCGCAAGAGTTACTGCATTGATTGCTGATACGGCAACATTATATCCTTTAAAAGCGGCAAAGGCGCCCAAAGCAAGTGGACCGATGATCTCAATATTATCTGCCAAAACGTCAAGAGCGCCTGTAAGTAACGGCAACGCAACTTCTGACAATTCACCAACCAGGTCAATTCCATCCTCAAAAATATCTGCAAAAGCTCTTCCTGCATTTTTCAAACCGCCAGAACTAAGGGATTTTGAGATGGAATCAATTGCCTTTTCAACCGGTGCCTGCAATTCCTCTGGAAGCAACTCTGCCAATCCAGACGCTATTGTTTTTGCCATTTCACCAGCAGATCCGATGAGCTTTCTCTTGTTTTTCGTAATGCCTTTCGCGAAAGATTCGATGAAATCAATCGCCGCATCCACCATATCCGGTGCATGATCTGCCGCCATAACTGCCAGGTCCGCAAACTCATCGCCCGCCTGCTCAATCGCCTTGTCAAGTCCGCCTTTTGTGAACGCGTCTGTAATATCATCCACACTGTCATTTACAACTTTGACAGCATCTTTCAGGTTGTCAGATACACTTTCGTAGAAGATGATTCCAAGAGTCTCGGCAGATCCACCCAGCTGCTCAATCGCACCTTTCAGATTATCCTGCATGGTCTTGGCAGCCTTTTCGGCCGCACCATCACAAGTTTCGTATGCGTCTGTCAGATCTCCGAGCGTATTTTCTCCCTCGTTCATGAGTGCAAGCATACCGGATAATGCTTCCTGACCGTACAGAGTCACCAGATAATTGTTCTTCTGCTCGTCAGTCATGCCTTCGGTAGCCTTGCGTAGCATGCCAACCTGCTCCGTAAGAGATTTCATTTTTCCGTTGGAGTCATAGAAGGACACACCCAGCTCGTCCATAGCTGCCGTCATGGCATCTGTCGGTCTGGAAAGCCTTGACAACGCCCCTCGCAGCGTTGTTCCGGCCTGTGATCCCTGTATTCCGGCATTGGCCATAATACCGATTGCCGCAGCAGTCTCCTCCATACTGATACCGGCTGCTCTCGCCAGCGGAGCGACATACTTCATGGCCTCTCCCGTCTCGGCGACGGAAGAATTGGTACGGTTAGCATTTTCTGCCAGGACATCCGCTACATGCGCAGCATCTGAAGCTTCAAGTCCGAAACCTCGAAGGGTTGATGCCGCAATGTCTGAGCTGGTTGCCAGGTCTTCCCCTGCCGCCGCAGCCAGGTTCAGCATACCCGGCATGGCATCCATGATCTCGGAAGTAGTGAAACCGGCAGCCGCAAGGTTCTCCATGCCTTCTGCAGCTTCTTTCGCAGAAAACGCGGTATCAGCCCCCAGCTGGATAGCCTGGTTTTTCAGAGATTCCAGTTCATCCCCAGTCGCTCCGGAGATTGCCTGCACCCGCGACATCTGTGCCTCAAAGTCTGATCCGACTTTGATCGCGGCGGTAGCCACGCCAGCGAGTGCCGTAGTCGTTCCGGTGATCGCGGTTGCAGCCACTTTCATGCCTTTGGTGGCCAGACCTTCAATTTTTGACAGCCCTTTTTCTATCCCAGAAGAATCAAGACTGGTTTCAATTACGATTTTTCCATCTGCCAATATTCTCACCTACCTTACGTCTGCAAAGTAGGCACGCTCCCCTACTCAACGGTGAGGACTATTGGCTCTTGCCTTTGCTGGATACTCGATCTTATTAATTTTCTTACAACGCGGACATTTGATTTCTCCCTTTACAACTAAGGCAAGCATGAGCGTGTGTCCGCACTTTACACACTTTATCTTCTCAATCTTCATCACCCCAGTTTTTCAACAGTTCATCGATGTTTTCTCCTTTCAGGAGAGCATCTTCGATAGCTTTTTGTTTATCACTGATCTCCACATTATTTTCCAGACTATAATATTTCTGCATTGCCCTGTAAAAGTTTCTTGTCTCCTTCGACAAATTTTTAGATGATGTGTCAATCGTTCGATACTCAATAAGCCGGGACAATCTCGTATCTTCCCCCAGGTTTTCCAGGAGGATCATAAATTTCCACCAATGCATATGAGACTTTTGGAGGTCGATTCGGTACTGCTGATAAAACCCGGCATAAATAAGATCTGCATCCTTTTCAAAATCAAAAGGCGTATTTCCATTTATGCCGGCCGCTTTTCGCGGAAAATGCTTTTTCTGTTTTTCACGGCCGCACGCCATAAACCAAAACATCTGATCGATATGTTCTTCGGTCATGCGCTCCGGAACTTCGTAAAAAAGGGAAAGCATTTTTATCAACCCTTCTGGCGATATATGCTTTCCCTTTGTGTTCTTTTCCGCAATTTCATAGCATCTCAAAATCGTCCTAAAATCCGAATGGACTGCCTTTTCCTGACGTTTTACATATACTGCTTTAGGAAACTGCTCAATCAGTGGATTCATCCATATCACCACTCATCTCGAGCGGAATCAATCCGGCTTCCGTCAGATCAGACGAACTATCATTTTTAATGATACGGATTTTTTCCATAACAGCATTGTACTCTTTGTTCTGTCGAATCTGATCCGACACCAACTGCTCATATGCCTGCATACATCTCAGGAGATTATTTCCCTCTCCACATACTGCATCTCCTGTTCCCGGAGAGAATACCTTATCAAACATCTTCTTGATTCTGCCACACAGATATTCTGTCTGAGTCTTTTCATCGGCATTCTTCGGAATTGCCTTCGCGATTCCCTGGAGTTTTTTCAATTCCTGAAAATAACGTTTTCTCAACTTAATATTCCTGGAATCATATAAGTCGAAGTTCAATTCAACCCCATGAATAAACATTTAATGCGCCTCCATTTCGATTATTTATATTCAATCGCCACTTGCTTCGGATGCCGGTGTAAATGTTTTTGTCTGTGTGTTAAATTCACCCTTTACCCAGTCTGAGACTGCCAGCAGATTTCCTGATCCCTGCAGTTCTCCGTCGTTATCGGAAAACTCTTCCACCTGGATAGCGACTCGTCGCTGTTTTGCTTCGTATGTATTCTGTTTCTGAGAAACAGGCTTTTCCAGATATGCGATCACATAATTTGTCTCCGCTGCTGCTCCTGTAAGCTCCTCCTCACCGATTTTGGCGATATATTCAATCGCCTTTTCAGAGCGAATCAAGTCAAATTCCAGCGGCGCCGTCCACTCATACGATCCAATACTCTGCGTCGCAGACTTCTGATTAACGTATCTCTTGGATGTGGTCTGAGCTGACGGCGAATCATCAAGCTGCGTAACGCCGAATCCCAGCAATTCGTACTGTGCGGTTCCACTTGCCCCAGACACATCCAGATATCCTGGATGCTGATACCTTGCAACAACACCTGAAGAACCACCATCTGCTTCTGGTGCAAGAAGCATCGTTCTAACTCTTAACATTCTTTTTACCTCCGTTTGTAATATAAAAATTGACACTGGATCCTGTACTGGCACTTATTTTCCTGTGCATTATACAGATATCCGCATGTCGTCGCTCTGATCGCTTTGCTTTCCAGATTCCCAGCCAATTCTGGAAGCGTTCTGTTTTCTGTGCATTCTTCCAACCATTCCGCGAATTTTTCGTAAAATTCCGATGTATTGACATTCTCGGCAGTACCATACCACTCACGGGAGCACACTGAAAAAACATACTGGCGAAGAGTATCTCCATTCGCAAAACGTTTCACGATCGGTTCTGCTGGCGTAACTTCAACTGCATATGCAGTAGCTTCTTCATCCAGTTTATCCAGTTCGACTTTCGGAAAAAGCTGCTGAAATTCTTCCAGGTGCGGACAGGTAGTGATAAAGTCTGTCACTTTACTCATGATGCTCATTTTGCTTTACCTCCACAGAATGCCGCTGTTGCTTTTACTATTTCAGGTCCTCTGTCTGCCCACATGCGTTTGTCCCACTGCTTTCCTGCATATGGAGCTACAGTACGGTTTTTCCCGCTATTTTCGTAATATTGCCGTCGTGCGTATGGCTGCACATACTCAATACAAGTGGTCTTTTCCACTGCTGTTTCTTCAAGTGTTCCAGTCAGATGAGGTACATACGGTTCGCTCATACGCCTTACTTCATGGGTAAAAAACCTTTGTCCCAGACCATTTTTATTGAGATTCCTTTTCAGAAGGATCCGATCAGCCGGATCCATTTGAATCTTTACAGTTGCTGCCATCAAGATCCACCTCCGATCCGTATATGTTTTGATGATCCGTAAAAATTTTCGGAGTGGCTGAGTACTGTTCCAACCACTCCGAAGAAATTCTTTTTCAGTTCTGCGATTCCACTGACATTACCACCAGTCCATTCGCCAACAATAAACAGATCTCCATTTTGTACTGTCCATTTATTACCAGGATCAGTCAGGTCGCGATAATCTTCTGGTGGCAACCAGTCATTGCAAAGACTGCATGGTATCCGGATCTTATACTCATCAGCACTGGAAAGGCCATCCGTTCCTACACTGCTTTTTTGATTTGTGTGAAACCATACAGGCTCAAGCTTGTGTGGGACAAAGATCATTTTTCTGTTTTCCCGGTCCGGGAACTGATTAAAAATAGTGAGGACAGCATTCGTTATCATATGGCACCACTCCTGCGTATAATAAACCAGTCTGTGACAACCAGCGCCGGATCACACTGTATATTTTGGTGTCCAGCGCATTGACTGCAATTTTCCCTGCTTCTGCCTCTGTCGCATAAGTCACCGAGTAACCGTCAGTGTTTTCAGACTGCAATTCTCTGCCTCCATGTTCTGCCCGGTTAATATCGTCCTGATAGATCATGTCCGTAATTTCACACAGACACATCTTGACCAGATCCATATTGGAATCGTCTGGTGTCTGCGTCATGGCCATAGACAGATGAGAATTTGCCCGAATAAGCGGGTTCCGAAAGGATTTTTCATCCGGAATCCGCTTACCGCCATACTGATCCTCATAAAACAAGAAATCTACATCAATCATTGGTCATCACGCTCCCTCATTTGCTGTCACTGTAGCTATACCAGCCGCAACACAACGATTCTGGTCATCAACCTCGACCACTACAATCTTCTGACCGGTTGCTGCAGTAATCTCATCAGTACCATTCCAGGCTGTATACCCAGTCGTACAGACCTGACCACCTTCCGGCATCGTAGGATTCGCAGCAACCTTATATTTATAACTGTTTCCTTCGGCTTTTTCCGGAGATACAGTGATCTTAGTCGCGCCTGCTGTTGTGCCGGCCGCAGATCCAACCGTCAGACTACTCAGGCTGATTTTTTTTTTACGACCGCATAGTTTTTATCGCCCAGACGATATCCGGACACGATCTCTACCTGCGCCAGAGTACCATTGAAGTTCTCAGAATCTTTCAGCCGCGCCATAGACAGCAGATCGACGATGTGGAAGCCTCTCCAGTCATACATGATATACTCAATCTTCGAAAGATCCTCGGTCTGAAGACTGCCAGCATGATCGTAATATTTCGCAGCTGTGGTCAGATCCAACATATTGCATTCAACCCACAGCATACCCAGCCAGTAACCCATCTGACCGGTACGGATGATCTCATCGTTTTTAACTGGAGTAAACTTGTCCCCAGCCACCTCCAGCATGGTACTGTAAGTATCAACAGATGCCAGCAATACATTTGCAGATGCTTTCTGCTTCCGGATCGTCTTTCTGCCGGCGATAATCTTGCTGATGATATTGTCTGCAGTAATGGCCGTGGAATCACTCATTGCGGTACCCTCATGCACTAAGCAAGCAAGTCCAGACTGCTGCCATCCCTCACGGCATACCTGTACAGACTGAGCCAGATGCTCATCCGCCATCGCATATGGCACTGCATCTGCCTGGACATTGTAGATCTTCGTAGATTCCTGCTGTGCGTTGTTAAGCAGCAGCGGAATCAGATCATTATCCGCATTTGCATGCGCAAAATCAGATGCAGGAGTCTTCGGGTCCTTTACTGCTTTCGCCGCCAGACGAAAGATCTGTACTGCGCCTGCTCCCTGGGCATCTCCCTGAAACTGATCACTGTAGGTCAGTCCCGGCTGAAAAATTGAGTCAAAATAAAAATTCGGCGCTACAATGCCGCTGTATTTCTCTGATACGTTATATCCACCGTATTCCATTTGTCATGTCTCCTTTACTTTTTCGCATATTTGTTGTTACCGTACTTCTTTTCCAGGTAGGCAGCTTCCTCGGATTTCGTTTCGGGTTTGTACGTTCCCTGCGTACCGCGCACCCAGGTATTTTTCTGGCGTCCCTGATTCGGATCCTGTTCCTGCTCAAACTCATCCGGATACTGTTTCCGCACTTTTTCCATGTACTCGTCAGCGCCAGTAAAAGCGCCATCCTTAAATTCCAGATTCTGTGCCAGAAACTCCTGAAGAATTGCCTTGCGGGATAACGGGGACTTGATCTTCTGACCGGCAATGTACCGCTCGGCCGCAAACGCTTTCCGATCAGCCTCAATCTGCTGGTTCAGCTTCTGCGTATCCTCGTCATATTTCTTCTTCCAGTCAGCCGCAGATTTCTTGATACCTTCGATGTCCATATCTTTGTATGATTCGATTGTATCGTTGGCCTCTTTCAGTTGCTTCTCAATGCCTTTCTTGGCGGTATCAAGTTCACCATATTTCTCTTTGCTCACATACCCGCCCTCAGAAAGATCAACAAAGCGTACCTGCTGCAGCTTGTCCTCGATTCCCTTGTTATGTTCCTGGATTTTTGCATCTACCTGTGAAAAAAGTTCATCGCCTAAAAGTTCCTGTAAATTCATATTCTTTCCTTTCCTGACCACTGTTTTTTACCGCGGTGTCACCGCTGGCCACGGCAGTTTTACACTCATGCCGCAGGAGTTATTCTCGCAGTTTAACCGTCATAAGAGTTTCGGACATAAAAATAAGACGCATAACCCCGCGCCCAAAGGGAGATAACCTGGATCACCGCACCTTTCCGCAATGCACGCAACGATACTCATACGCCGCTGTCTCCTTGTTCCAGTGTTTCTTGTACCGGTGCCGGCAAAAGTGCTGCCGGATTCGGAAAAAGATTCTCTCGATCAGCATACAGATACCTCACATTTCAAACTTGATGTTCTCCCACTTTTTATAAGCATCAAAGTACAATTCATTTTTGTCTCCGTTGTAAGTGATCTCATAATACATGCCATCAGAGACCGGCGTACTCAGAAGTGCTTTATGATTCTGCAGTGCTTTGGTGTACCACACAACATATACATCCTCTGCTTTCATTTCCGGCGTGATATCTGTTTTTTCCTTCTTCTTGTTAAAGTATTCGGCTACCTTCTGCTTGCAAACTGATAAAAATTCCTGACTTCCCATATCGTCCTCCTATTCAGCAAATACCCAGTCTTCAGCCAGCATATCTGCCTGCGAAGCCAGCCAGCCCATCTGCACTCCAGAAGTTCCGATAAAAGCAATGGCCTGATTACCGATTGCATCGTGGTCACAGTTCTGTACCGCTCCATCAGGAGTCACATAACTGATATTCTTCGCCAATTCGATATGCTGATTCTTTCCATTCCAGCCCTGACGCTTTACCTTCAATCCACGTTTCATATATTTGATAGCAGATCCAAAATCAAACGTGGAAACACCACCCAGAACGGGTGTATTCTCATGCGTTGCAACCATCCACTCGTCGGACAAGATATTCAGCAGCGTATATTCCACCCGCTCTGTCTCTTTGATGTCAAGTTCGACATCGTCTTTGGTATGAATGACTATGGATTCCTTTGCTGGATTCCAGTACCAAAAGCCTCCCCACGATGGCAATTTGACCTTTCCACCGTTTTTCATGATTTTTAATGCATCTTCAAATTTCATGCTGACCTCCCTAAAATTCTTCCAAGCCCATCCATGTACACACGTTCAAGCTGCTCCGGTAACCCCATCCTACTGGAGAATTCATGATATTTTCGAAGTGTCTGAGCATATTTGCTCTTCGCTGCCGCAATATCATCCGGAGACCCATCACCGCGCATCAGCTGTTTTACGTATGCCCGCTGCTGCCGCATTCGCGTTTCCAGTTGGCGCTGTGTCTGTGCTGCCTGATATGCGTTGTACTTTCTTCCTTGATATGTCTTAGTCTGTTTTTCTTTCTCCTCAAGTTCTTGCAACTTTTCCGGCGTATATGTACGGACAGAAACGCCATCAATGAAAGCATAGTAGCTATGCCGGCAGTTCCACCCACAAAGTCCGTCGCCTTCTCCCAGGTGACAGACTGATTTCAGCTCTGCCATTGTATAGACGTTTCCGCCCCACCAGTGTGAAGGACGATGACCGGAATGCCATGTCACCTCGTATTTGTCTGTTTTAAGGTCTTTTGCCACCATCTCATTGATCTGTGCAGATAGCTGGGAAACTCCCGTCATGACCGCTCTGCGGGCTGCTACAGGCACCCTGTTGTTCCATCCGCTTGCATAGTCAACTGATCGTATCCCGGATGCCGTCATTTCTTTAACAACGCGCCTGAGAACAGTGTTGTAATCAAACGCACCGGTCACAATGTCCAGACATGCTTGATCCAGATATTTCTGGTAATACTCCGCAAGTGGAGTAAATGCGACCCTTCCGCCACCGATACTTACAGACATTCCAAGAGACCGAGTGATGTTTTTAAGTTCATCGTTGGCCTGTTTCGCGATTGCCTGGGACCATCCCTGCACCATTTCATTGTCTTCAAGAGGGACAAAATTACTGTTGATCTGCTCATAAGCATCCTTGTACCTCACATATTCCCAGTTGGCTACTTTATCGTATAGTTCCCACATTTTCGGATCCGTCGCACCCAGTAAACGCTTTATTTCCTGTTCAATAAATTCCGTGCTGTTTCCAAGTATCCTTAACTTCTGGATCTGATAATCAGCGGTGCTGGTAATCTGTCCAGTTTTCTTAATCCTGCGGACGATATCTGCAAAAATGCGGTCCTGCAGATCGTAAAACATTTTCTCGATCTGGAGAGGAAGCTTTGCTTTCTGTTCCGGTGTCATGTTCATCCCTCCACTTATAACAGATAGCCCGATGCTCACAAGAAATCTCTGTCATCATTCTCGGAGTTTCTTCCCATGCTCTGATACTGCTCTGCGTAACAACCTGCACCGACAGATTCTGGCAATTCTGGCAGCACTCCTTAAAGTTCGTCGTTATCATCAAAATTCTCCTTTTCAAGATCGTACTCATCTGCTTCTCTCAGCATTTTGATAGCCTGCTCCCTAGTCTCATTGAATCGCTTCATCCGGTATTCCACGCGCCCTACAATCCCAGCACTCAGATCAGCACGAAGCTGTTCAATCTCACGTTTTTTATCAACAATCAGCGAATCATCCCAATCACTGGAGACCTGCACATTGCCTGCTGGCGCCACATCAGCGATGGTCATCCACGCATCAATAGCGTCAACCAGTTTTTCAATGGCATGCGCCAGGCTGTTCTGTATTGCTTTGACAGTGCCATAGGAACGCTGTTTGCTGCTTATGATCTCTTCTGCCGTCTTATCCACTGTCTGAGGATCAGACAGTGTACCGTAAGCCAGTCCGCTGTTAAACTCAATCTTCTGTACAATCCGATTGTAGCCATTGAAAAAGCTTTGATCGCGGATCTCCGGGGAATAGACATTAAAAAACGGAGCACCGTCTTTGTCCGATACTCCTGGTCCCAGCGCCCTATACAACCGTTTATTTCCTGCCGGCAAGATGATATGACCCTTGCGATCCTTCTGATAAAACTCATCCGCAGCCTGTATCGCCGTTTCCTTGCTTCGATATTCCCACAGCGTCGCACCGTATTGCTCATCGGCATCTCGAATCAGATCCACAGCCCGGGAAAATACTGATACGCCAAGCGGAGAAAGTGGGTCTGTATTATTTGCCATCGGCATCCGAAAATATGAAAACAAAGGCGTTGTCGCATTACGAAACTGCACAAACGGTTCGATGTCTGCCCATTCATCCACATCTTCCAGGCTGATTTCCTGACCAAGATTGATGATTTCATCCATTCGGACAATCATCTTTTTGCTGACAAAAGCTTTGTTGATAATCGTATAGGTGTCACCGTCAAATGCCTGATACTCCAGACGGACATACAGATTCTTTCCAGACTGTTTAAACTCCGGGAAAACTACCGCTGTAATGTCATTCGCGCTATCAAACGTCACCGGATAAAAACTGCCGGCTTGTGTCACGTCGATAGCTATTTTTCCGCCAGAAATATATGGCTTGAAGACTATGCCGCCAACACTGCAGGCATATTCCGTATAATTCTGCAACTGATTCAGAAACGGCTGCATGCTCTCCGCAATCAGGTCAGCTCTGGCGCTGCCGTTGATTGTAACACTGGATTCCATCGTTACCAGCCGGGCCATTTCCGTGCAGATCGCCGCAGGAAGGTTCAGACTTTTGACCTCTTTATTCAGCCAGGGAGCCTCATTGACATACATGTGCTGCCATTTGTACATTGCCTGAGCCATCTTAGGAGATATCGCAATGTCAACCCCCATAGCCTTCTTTATGCTGTCATATTCAATCATCGTCCTCACCCCTTTCTATTGGCGGTAGCATAAATCGTATCCTGCTCCACATCCCCATAACCAGGTATCGTAGAGCATCACAGCAATGGTCATTTATTTTCAGCGGGACCTCTTCTCCCCGCTCGATACTTTTCGGATCATACTGATATAATCCAAATTCTTTGATCAGGTGTGTCTGCGTATCACTGACAAGGAGTTTGCAGAATGACAAAAATTTCTGCACCCGGCTGATACCAAGTTTCACATCGTTCTTCGCTTTCATGATCGTGACATGCGGCAAGACACGTCTCACCTCTTCGATCAGACCAGCTGCCGAAGGGTCAATGAAGATGTAACTCACAACCCGATCATACATTATCTCGATTGCATCACACATAACCTTTAAGTCCTGCGCATATTCTGATGGTGATTTCTGCTTTCCCTCATCTCTGCCACTATGATAATACTCCGCAATCCCGCGAAGCTTCTGCGCCTCATAGTCGATGCCAAAAGCTTCGAACGTCGTTGGGTTCTGCTGACCATAATCGACACCGATTCCGATCTCTCCGATGCGTCTTTTTTCCTCATCCGGATAATCTGCAAACCGGTATAAGTGTCTTTCCGGACTGAACATGTAATAGATTACATCCTCAATACCAATGCACTTTCCGAGCCATACCCACTCATACTGCTTGGGATCAATTTCCCGGAGCGCTTCAGCAGATTCGATCAGGTCCGGTCCCAGCCATGATGGCGGAACGTCTCGATAATCGGTGTGTATGTGGATGCAGTCAGGACGCTGCTCCATTTTCGCAACCCACTCCATGATTGACGCATTTGGATTCTTGGGTGGGTTGAAAAGGTAGATCATTTGGAATCCACTCTGATTCCCGCGGATAAATGTTGCCTCGATGTTCTGCAGTTCGTCTTCGCCTTCGCCGTCGTCAAAAAACTCAGTCAACTCATCCAGAACAACAAGCTTGATCGGCTTGTCCTCATCGATGATACCTTTCGTATCGTCGATACCGTCTGATCCGGAAAAATAGATGGTGGCACCGGTCTTTTTATAAGATATCTCCATCGGAGACACCTTGATCGAAAATTTATTTTTGCTTAATCCAAGACGCTTAATGCCGCGGATCATCTCTTTATACACTGTCTTACGCAACTTATTGTGGTGCTTACGCAGGACCACGACAGAAGCATGCGGATCAGAGACAATTTGAAAATCTGAACGTATAGCCGCATAGCTGGACTTTGTCCCGGCACGTCCAGAAGTAAGGATAATATGACGGATAGAACGATTGTTGAAAACAGGCATGTATTTTGGAATGATAATGTCCGATATCTTAATTTCCTGCTGGGGCATCGTTAATTATTACTACTCCATCGTCCTCGTCATACATTCCCATACTTTTCTGCTTCATCGCTTCTATCCTCGTTTTCTGCTCTTCTGTTGCCAGATCCCAGTCTTTATGCAGCATCTCATCATACTGCTTAATCATTGACCGTAGTTCTCCCTGAGCCCGCGCCTGGGCTTTTAGGAAGTTGCTTTGCTTATCCCATGCCTGCTGCACTTCCCAGCGTTCTCCGGTCACCTTACCTGTCTTTTTCTCAACCTTTTCGATTGTTTTATCCTGCTGATCCTTAACATAAGCGATCCGCTGCGCCCGGATAATAGCCGCGTATGCAATCTGTATCTGATGCCACAGCAGATCCAGTGGATCCGCGTCTTCGATGGCATAAAAAATCTCCCGGGTCTCATCCGGGAGATACTTCGAAAAGAATCCATACTTTTCTGCGTTTTTATTTCCTGGCGGACCGGTGGCATTGTGATTGCCCGGCTGCCCGCCTCGTTTTCTTTTCGAACGCTCGCCTTTCTTTTCCGAACGTTCGCTATCCCATTTATGCGTACATTTCCACCGGCGGACTGTTCCTTCCGGAAGATGAAGCTGATTCGCAATCTCCACCAACTTCATCCCTTTCCGGTACATTTCTTCCGCCTGTGCTATTCGTTCATCAGGTTTCCGTGGCACTCACCTCACCTTCCTTTTTCGTCGTTTTGATGTCAGTGGACTCAAACTGTCACTTTACCGTTGGCCAGTTTATTCAACAATTCACAGATATAAAAACGCGACCATGGTCTTACTCCGTATGAAAATTCTGGTTCTGTCCAACCTCTTTCATACAAATATCTCCAATCTGGATAATACCTACGATATTTTTTTATTTCGTCAACAAAATAGAATTCGTTTTTGCTTTCTTCATTAAACTCATTTTCACACCACTGATAGTATTTCGGATCAATTTTTGAAAATAAAACAACCAAATCATGCCCACCTTCGGGAATCTGTGCATTTGAATATTGATATGCCAAAGCCTTTAAATACATTTCGCAAGTCAGACTAGCTAGGTTTGTTGCTGGAAAAACCAACTTTGCTTCAAACGCTTTATTGCTCTTCATGACTTTTTCCAATATTTTTACCGCAAGATAATATTCATTTGCTAATTTCAGCATAGCTTTATAATGGTCATCAAAATTTCCCATAAGCAAAACCCTCCATGTGTTTTTCTTTTATTATAACCGACCATTCATTTGAACGCAACAGGATGGTCTTGCATGGAAGAGTATATGAAAAAGCGTTAATCCCTTGCCAGTATAAGCGTCTGAACTCGAACCAAGAACTAACCGGGTATAAGCCGGTTTCTCTACCAACTGAACTAAAAATCCATACTACAAAACTCCCTGTATTTCTACAGGGAGTTTCTAAAAATGTAATTAGGGGAATTTCTCCGTAAGGAGAACTTGCGCGGGCAGGATTCGAACCTGCGACCTCCAGCTTATGAGGCTGGCGAGCTACCGGACTGCTCTACCTCGCAATATGCGCCGCCGCAGCGACGCTGTATCCCGGAGCCGGGCCCTGCGGTTTAGAGTGTATGCGCCGCCAACTTAAAACAGCCACCAAGCTATAATACTCAGTGGCTGTAGATACCTATTTATCATTTTGTATACGAGCACGAATATACGGGACAAGTTTAGTCACATCTTTTTCTATGTATTCTGCTGGAAAGTGAATCATTGTCCATGCTGCTCCGAACCGCATTTGCAAATAAAAATCTCTTTCACCTTCCTTTTGCAAATTCGCATGATACAACTTTCCATCTATCTCAAGCAGGATTTTTAAATCAGGTATGACAAAATCAATCTTATATTTTCCTACTCTTTGCTGTGGAATAATTTTTAATTTGTTCTTCAGTAATTCAATTGCTGCCATTGCTTCCGGCACGCTTCCGTAGCTGTGTGAACGAGTTTGTGCAATGCTGATAGCTTTTCTGTAATCATCAAAATTTTTTACAGATTTTTTTATATTCTGCACCGCACTATCAAATCTTAAATCATGTTTCGTTTGACCTTCTGGAATCATGATTTTCTTTTTCTCTTTTATGACGCCTTTACAGTAATCACACACATAATTTCTTTTCCTGCTATATTGCGTCCTTCTGATTCTTCTTCCACATATCTCGCATGGAATAAAATATTTGTATCTACCATACTCGCCTTCAACTACTTTTACGCCGTCTTTTTCGGCTTCTTCTCTTATCATTTAATCATATCCTTACACTTTTCCACTATATAATTCTATCACAGATTATATGCCCTCGTCAAGATTTTTCAAAATTATTCAATGCTCGCCCATGAATTTTAAACACATATCTGAGAGATGTCATATGCAGACGTTCTTTTATCTCCTCCCATTTCAGCATGTGTATGTACCGATAACGCAAGACTGCTTTCTCTGTTTCGCTGTCCATGGCTTCAATCTTCTTTACGATCTCCCGGCGCAGCTGAATCCGTTTGTCCATCTGGTCTTTCAGTTCAATCAGCAGTTCATCGAGTTTTGCTGCATACGCAGACAGATCGCTGCCTCCTGGACCATGCGGCATCCCATCCTGTACCAGCCCAGGAAACATCTTGTCCATCCGCAGTTGATCGATCTCTTCTTTGATCTGCGTTTCCGCAATCACCGCATATCGATAGGACTGCAGATATTCTTTCTTGGTTTCATTTTCTGTTTTCTTCTGCTCCATCGGTTATTTCCTCCATTCCTGCCCCGTATGCTTGTCTCTTACCGCCACAATCTCCAGACCATGCAGGCTGGCAACCGTATTCATGGCCCGTACCACATCTTTGATCCGTCGCGGCATCCGGCTGGCATTTCTTACTGCCTGATCTGCCGTAGGATCTCTATAACCTTCTCCGTTCAATGACATTCCTCCCACAATTTTATTTCACCTTCCGTCTCCCGGATAAACACTTCAATCGGCACCAGCTTACGGTAACAGAATTCCGGCTTCTGGCCCATTTTGCGCAGCCCTTTGTATAACTCCGTCTGAATCATCACTATGTCATACTCGCATTGGCAGAACCTTACCTCTGCAGTGCAGTCCTCTCCTCTGATCCTGACTGGATATTTTACAATCTTCATTTTCCGCCTCTCTTTCGCAACGCATACACACCTGATATCCATCCGGGATAATCTCTCCGCAGCATACGCATCTATTCTCCATTACAATCGCTCCCTTCTGCTTGGTACGGCTCTGGAAGCGGACGCCATGCAAGAACTATCCTATGCTTTTCATTGACTTCGTTTTCACACCTCACAATTTTCGGATGCGCTCCTCTTTCAAAATCTATTTCGCTATCCAAGTATCTTTCCGTCATGAACCATACCAAGACAAACCAGCTCTCAAGGTCTGGATTATACCATCCTTCAGTTACACCGTATTTTGTCATGACTTGATATCGCGGACATAATGCTCCTTCATGCTTTGCATTTGGAGGAAGGTTACGTTTAACCGGAATCCAGCCGTCATTCGTGCGCTTGCGGATGATATCTTCAATTCTACTTCCAGCTTCGCACCTGAACTTACCCGCAACACACGCCACTTTATCGCTATCGTATCTCAGGTCGGATACGTCGTAGTTATTGGCTATATCCAGGTATGTATCTTTCAATGCACTTTTGATTTCCTTCAAGATCTCCTCTAGTTCCTGCATGTCAGTCCTCCTCACAGATACTCTTCCACGATCCACCGCAGAATTTCCAGCAGATCAGACTTTGTAATTTTGTTGTGTGTTTCCGCGTCCAGCATATTCTGGATCACCATCAGCTTGTCCTCTGGATCGTGATTATCTTCACGTATGTTCTTCAAGATTTTTAATGTTTCTCCTGCATGCATTGTCTATTCCTCCGTAATTTTATCCAAACACTCGTTCCATCCCTTGTCATATCTTCCGTTATCGCAAAAGTCTTTATGATTTGCTCGCTCAGGCAGAGGACGTATGGGGCACCAGTCAGGCTTTCCATCATCTGGTTTGATTTCTTCCCCCGGCTTAAAATAGCATTCAAACTGATCGTAATATTCATTCTCAAATCCCATTCTGCAATTACAGCATTTTTCTGGCATGTCGACCACAATCATTCCTTTACTCATCCCGATTATCCTCTATGATCTTTTTGACGCACTCCGAGCAGTAACAACCCTCATACCCTTCTATCTTGTATAGGAAACACATCCAGGTTCTATTCCATTTGCCATTGTCCAAACACATCTTGCAACTGCCCTGTCCATCTCCCTTGCATTGCGTGATTTTAAGATTGCTCATTCTGCATCCTCCTTCGTCATCTCCCGGAACACCTCTGCGCTCATCTCGCTCTGCGTCCCGTCTCCGTTGTCCACCAGTACCGTCTTCTCGCCCGCCTCCAGCAGCTTCACCCTCCGGCAGACGGTGATCTGCCTGCCGGGAAGGTCTACTGTGCGAGTGAGAGTGTATATTTTTCCGATCTGCATCTTTACCCCTTTCCGCATCGGTAATCGCAGGTTTTTGAGCAGCCGATGCAACACTGCTCACCGCACATCTCTATTGCTTTTCCGGCCACTATGTCATCAGACATCCGCCGCAGGTCTCTGATATGCTGCTCGCATCCGGTCTCAGTCATAGACGGGCAGCTGTATGTACTTGACTGCATCCGTCCGTTAATACATGCATCGCATCCGATACGCTCTTTCGTACCGCACCCGATGTATCCGTCCTGGAATATGGAGATTGCCTCATACACGCAATGTTCTACTGTCTGTCCCTGGTATCTTGCATAGTAATCACATTGAGTTGTGATGTAGAATGTTCCTCCCCGGCACCAGTGCGCCTGCTCCCCTGGCTTATTCCAATTGCTCCAGCCTTTTCTCGGTGCTTCTCCCGGATGCGCCTTATCGTAAGGATGTTCCTTGGCTCTCAGATCATCGTAACAGCCACCGTACGGGCATCGGCTGGACCACCAGTACAGGCAGCGCTTGCAGATACAATCTCTGCAAGTCCAGGAATATGTCTGGTGGATTTTTTCCTGCCAATCATTTAGGCTAATCTGTCCTTCCATACAACTCACTTCCTTACGCAAATCTCGTCTGATTCTGCGTCGTAATTGCATCTGAATTGCGATTAATTGCAATCAATGATCATTTCTTTCTATGCCTCCTGCTCCACTCCGCCAGATAAGCGGCCTGTTCCTCGTCCTCTCTGGCCTGAGCCAGGTCAAAGTAATTCGGCTTCTGATTTCTGGAATCTCTGGGTTTTTCGCTTTGCCGGAAAATCAGGCTCTTTATTTTCTCAAACATCTCTCATTCCCTCCAGTCGTTCTTCGCTAGTTCCAGCATCTCTTCATACGTCCAGTAGCCGCGCTCATACAGATCCAACTGCTTTTGGTATTCAATTCGAAACCGCTCCCGCCTGACCGGACCGAAACCAAACTCATCATGCAGCACCTTATCTGTTATCAGTTTATGAGATCTTGTTGCTGCATCTATATAACTTTTCGCTTTCTGTTCCTCAGACATCTGCAGCAGCGCCGGGTTCATTCCTTTCCGGTTTATGTATGGTTTTCTTTTCATCCTCACGCCTCCTATTCGCCCCGTAGAGCGGCTTTTACCTTTCGGGCAGTAGTTTGGTCGTCTCTCCACTTTTGACAGGTTTTTGGTGCCTCACACGCAAGCAGGCAGCCTGTTACCTTGGGTACTCCATCCTTGTTGTTTATCGCGCCTGTATTAACCTGATACTCACAGGTATAACAGTGCGCCGGATAGCGCCGCGAAATATATGGTCCTCTATGACTTGCTTTTCCTTTTGTCGTCATCTCGTCTCCTCCAGTGATCACATACCTGACAGCAGCGCTTCGTAGTCGCCAGCTGCCCTTTGATCTTGTGATAGTTCGGGCAGCCCGGCGTGACATACACCGCCACGGCTCCTACGCTTA
>ERZ1090862.123-NODE-123-length-31970-cov-18.373523_pt1 | contig 31970 bp, 47 predicted proteins | sample MGYA00478481_ERZ1090862 | MGnify/ENA primary metagenome ERZ1090862 (study PRJEB33644, sample SAMEA5815745) | chicken gut metagenome | biome: Chicken; feature: Gastrointestinal Tract; material: Caecum | place: Ireland | collected 2019-01-01 | study: A study of the... | reverse complement strand
CATTACATTTAGATGATATAAAAAGAGGTATTGATAAAAATAATTATATTTTAAAGCAACTTGATAGAAATGAAATTATACAACAAAATATTAAATTTCAAAAATATAAAGGAGATACTTTTAAAAATATTGTAAAAGAACGAAATATTAAATCTTGGAATTTTAATTATTGTTTTTTATGTGGAAAACCTTTAACTTGTATTTTTGAAGATGATAAGATATATATAAAAAATGAATGTGATTGTGGTAATACTAAAGTAGATATAAATAGTCTGTCTTATGATGATTTTGCTATTTGGTTTTGCAGTCAAACAGATTCAAATATTATAAAAATTTATAAGAAGTTTTGGTTTAATAAAGAGGAGTAAATTAAATGAATAGTCATGACACTCAATGTTTATTTAATGAATTAAATAAAGATAATCATATTTTTTGTACTAAAACAGAATTAAATGATTTTATACTAAATGGCTTTTTATTACAAGCTAATAATAATTATTATGATAGAGCTGGTAATAAAATAACAATAGAATTGTTTAAAAAAGAAAATATGAAATTTAATTTAGATTTTAGTAATTTAATACAGATTGCAAGTGAGCTTTCGTATAAGAAAGTGTATTATATGTCTGAAACTTCTTATAATAAATTAAAAGCAGAAGGACTAATTTTAACTAAAAATAATAAAGAATTTTATCGTTTTTTTGATAATGATTTATGGTTAGTGTATAAAATTTAAAAAATTTAATAAAAACCGTTACATTTTTTAAATTTTATAATATAATATGTATAGATTTTTATTTGGAGGAAATAGTTATATGGAAGATAAAGAAATTTTTGAAAAATGGGAACAATTCAAAGATTTATTGAAAAGTACAAATAGAGAAGGAATTGAAAATGTTATTAAATGGTTAGATGAAACTGATTTTAAATTTGCACCTGCAAGCACTCAATATCATAGTAGTGAAAAAGGTGGATTATTAAAACATTCATTAAATGTTTATTATCATATGTATGATTTTGATAATTTAATTAAATTTTTTGATTTACCTGAAGATAGTATTATATTAACTGCTTTATTACATGATGTATGTAAAGTACAAACATATGAGACTTCTTATAGAAATACAAAAAATGAAGAAGGACAATGGATCAAAGTTCCTTATTATACAGTTAATGATTTAATGCCTTATGGCCATGGTGAAAAATCAGTAATATTATTACTAATGCAAGGATTAAAATTAAATCATATAGAATGTATGATGATCAGAAATCATATGGGAGCCTTTAGAGATAATCAATATTTAAATGATATTTCACATAGATTCAGTAAATGTCCCCAAAGTTTAATATTACATTATGCTGATATGTTATCTACATATACAACAGAAAGTCTTGATTTACAAAATAGATTTAAAGAAAAATTATTAGGTAAAAATATTACAGAATGTTTAAAAGAACTAAATAAACCTAGAACTGTACAAATTGATGGAATGGAATATAAATTAGCTCCAGAAGATGCTGAAGTTGATAATGTTAAGGTTATTGAAATGATGGTAGCAAATGGAGAACATACATATAAATATAAAGTTTATGCCCCTCATGCAGATGGTTTACCATTTTAAATTTACCTAGGAGGTTTATACAATGGAAGATTTTTTAATAACTTTTCATATTACAGAGGATCAAGCTATAAAAATATGTGAGCATTTTAATGAAGATTATAGAATGTTAGAAGATTATGAAATTTGTGAATTACTAGATAGATTAATTGATAAAATAGATTAAAAAATTATAAGTTGGGTAGTAGCTTGATTTATATAATAGTTTATGGAATATCCGGATATGAAATATTTCTATATATAAATGACCGTATATTAAGTGAAGTGATTGTGCTATTAACCTTCAGCCCTTCACCAAATATAATATAAATTTATAATAGGTAATTAATATGGCAACTATAAAAGTATATATAAGATTTGGAGAAATTCCTCAAAATGAAAGAAGTAAAATATATAGAGGAGATGAAATTTTATTACGAGATATGAAAATATTAAAAGAATTACCTTGTTATAAAGATTATTATTAAATAAAATGCTGGAGTACCGAAGTGGTCAAACGGAACGCACTTGTAATGCGTCGACTATGTCTTCGTGAGTTCGAATCTCACCTCTAGCTCCACTTACTTTAATATAAGTAAGATTATTTTTATAATTTGTTATATAATTTTGAATAGTCATTATTATTTAACGAATATTAAGTTTGTTTCTAGTAGATAGTTTTTACTAGAAGCATTTATATAGCGGAGGTGGTGCAAAGGCAGCACATTGGGCCCATAACCCAAAGACGAGGTTCGAATCCTACGTCCGCAACCAGTTCGTACCGCTCCTCACTGTAGGTACCCTATTGGAAATTGGAGGAGTAATAACAATAGCTCAGATTGTACACGGGAACTTTGATGGAATGTTGGGGAAAACACAAGAAGTACTCTAAATAGACCAATGACAGCTTGGAAAGACAAGCACTTAATTTGGGTCAGTAGCTTATTGGTAAAAGCAAATAGAAGTTAGGCAATGTATATACTACAAAGTACAAGTAGTTGAGAATAACAAACCTTTTATATAAGACAATTAGTTCGATTCTAATATGGCCCACCAACTAAGTGACAATAGCACCTAGACAACGGAAACAGGATTTGGTACTTTATCACTGTAATTCCGAATAAAGTATCCTATTGTAAAAGTCGAATGCCTTCTCGACTTCGCTAAAAAATAAATAATAGAGGCTTTAATATATTGGTATATAGCTCAGTTGGTAGAGCGCTTGGCTGTTGAATGTTAGCAGCCTTATAGAGAAATCTATAAGTGAAAACTTCGCTAAGTCGGTGAAACCTGTAAAATGGTAACGCCGAGCAAGAAATATTATTAGAAAGGATTTTAGATTGAATACTAAATCAATAGGTAATATTTTATGTGTAGAGACTTTACACGAAGTACCTAAGGATAAAATCTATGGTAAAGACAAAGTCCAGACTACAATGTGAAAACAATGTAGTAAAGTAACCAAGATGTCGGGAGTTCGAGCCTCTCTATACCAGCCAATAAGGGAAATTAACGTCATTTCCTTATAAGTCAATAGTCATAGTTTATACAGTAGATCTATGTGAGGCTTTAAAAACTGTAAATTGGACGTCAGACACATGTTGTTGCAAGTTAGGGTTATCAGATAATGTATATTAAGGCAACATATTTCTAATATTTCAATTAATGAATTTTATTAGAGGTGGTATACGTTTGGTAATCTGGTAGGGTAGTAGTGTGTCTCTCTACCACACATATTCTTTGAAATATATGTTATGGCTATGTTTAATAAAAACTCATAGCGTGATAAGTGTAAAGGCCTATTCACTTATTGCAGTTGGGATAATACATAAACCCAATGGATGTTGAATATATTATTGTCCTGAAAAGGAGAAGGTTTCATTTTTTCGTAGAAGTGTTTTTGATGTACCTTAAACAGCAAATAACTATGCTATATTTATATAAAGAAAAATTTATGTTAGAAAGTTAATAAAAATATTATTAGGTGATATTTGTGTATGGTTATATTTATGAAACTACTTGTCTTTTAAATAATGTTAAATATATAGGTAAAAAGAAAAGTGATATATTTTTGGGGAATAAGTACTTAGGTAGTGGTATAGCCTTAAATAATGCTATAAAAAGATATGGAAAACAAAATTTTAGTGTTAAATTATTAAAGATCTGTAATTCTTTACAAGAACTTAATTACTTTGAAAAATTATATATAAAAAATTATAAAAATAAATTTATTTTATATAATATATCCGAAGGTGGTGATGGAGGTAAAACCACTAAACAAGGAGCACATTTTAATCATAAACATTCTGAGGAAACTAAGAAGAAGATAAGTGAAAAATTAAAAGGTAGACATTTGTTAGATGAAACCAAGAGAAAGTTAAGTGAACATGCTAAGCATAGGACTCATTCAGAAGAAACAAAACAAAAAATTTCGGCTAAAATGAAACAGGTTAGATTAGGTATTAAACCTTCAGAAGAAACTAAAAGAAAAATTTCTAATACCTTAAAAGGTAGAAAGCATTCAGAAGAAACTAAAAGAAAAATATCACAAAAACTTAAACAGCTATATAAAATTTAAATAACGCTCTATAGACAAAATGGTTAAAGTCACTAGGTTTTCAACCTAGAATTTGAGGGTTCAAGTCCCTCTAGAGTGACCAACTACTTGCTATTACTTTATTGAATAGTTTATATCCCCACTCTATATAATAAAGTAAAGCAAGTTATTTTTATTATAAGGGGTTTTATATATGATATTTAGTGGAAAAAGTGTTGATGAAAATAATAAAATGGAAACTAGAATGATTATAAATACTTGTAATTGTGGTTGTGGATCTGAATTACATATAACTAAATATGTAGATACAGATATACCAAATACTTTAACTGAATATTATTTATCTTTACACTCAAGTAAATTTGATGAAGAACAATTAGGAATATTTGGAGTTTTAAAAAGAAGATTAAAAAGAGCTTGGTATAATTTAATTGGTAAAGATTATTTATATATGGATATAGTTATGTCTGAGAAAGAATATAAAGATTTTGTTAAAAAGTTACAAGATTTACAAAAATAATGCATTTATTTGAGCTTAAAATCAATTTTAACAAGTTTTTAAATGAAAGGAGTATATTTATATGAATATTTATTTTGATACTGAATTTACTGGATTACATAAAGATACAACTTTAATAAGTATGGGATTAGTAACTGAAAATGGAGATACTTTTTATGCTGAATTTGATGATTACGATAAAACACAATGTAATGATTGGATTCAAGAAAATGTTATAAATAATTTATATGGTGAAGAAAGAATAAAAGAATTAAGAAAAACTGAATATAATGCTTATGTTTATGGTAATAAAAATGAAATAACAGAAGAGTTAAAATTATGGTTAGATCTTTTTAAAGGTGAAGAAATACAATTTGTATCTGATGTGTGTCATTATGATTTTGTATTATTAATTGATTTATTTGGATCTGCTTTTGATTTACCTAAAAATATTAATCCAGCTTGTTATGATGTAAATCAGGATATTGCTAGATTTTTAGATATATCAAATAAAGAGGCTTTTGATAAAAGTAGAGAAGATTTTTTATGGGATTATGGTATTAATATACCTGGAGAAAAACACAATTCATTATATGATGCTTTAGTAATAAAAGAAATATATCAATTTATTAATTAGTTCAATTTTGTATATTTTTAAGAAGTTATTAAAAAATAACTTCTTATTTTTTTGACAACTTTTATAAAAACCCGTTACATTTTTTAAAAAATATAGTATAATTAATATATAGGAAGGGGGATATATTTATGCAATTTGTTAAATTTAATAATAATCCTAAACAAAATAAAACTAATGATTGTGTAATAAGAGCCATATCTTTTGCAACAAATAAATCTTGGGAGGATGTATATAATGACTTAACTAAATTAGGATGTAAAAAAGCATTAATGCCAAATGATAATAAAGTGTGGCAAGCTTATTTAAAACAACTAGGTTATACAAAAGAGAAAATGCCTAAAAAGTTAAATAATAAAAGATATACCTTAGAGGAATTTATAAATGAAATAGCTCATAAGAATTTTACATATATTATAAGTATTGCAAAACATTTAACTGTTGTTAAGGATAAAAAATTATATGATACTTGGAATTGTAGTTATAAATGTGTAGGTAATTATTGGATAGTATATAATAATGAAAATAAATTATAAAATATGAAGGAGAGATAAAAATGAGTGTTATGAGTAGATTAGATGAATTAGAACAAGAATTATATGAGAAAGGTGTTTTAGAATTAAATAAATCTAATTGGTTGACACCTACTGCAAAATCTTGGTTTAGTAATACTTTAAAACCAGAAGATTATAATGGATTATTTAATGGTATAAAATTAGATATTAAAGAAACTGATACAAATGTAATTATTAAATATAATAAAGAAAATGTTGCAGATGTTTATAATGCATCAATGAATGGATTAAAAAATTCATTAAATGATGTTGTACAAATTTTATTAGAAGATAAATTAAATGAATTAGAACAGCAATTATTTGATAATAAGAAATTAGTTATTAGCAAAGAAAAATCTTATTGGAAGGATTGTAAATATTATTTAGCTGAAACTCTTAGTGGAGATTATCTAGGAATTTTAAGAGGAGTTCCTGTGAATATAGAAGAAAATGATACTGAAATAATATTTACTATATAAGGGGGTTAAAATGGAAAATTTAATAAAAAAATTTAATAGTATAAATTTTAATAATGATGATAGTATTATTGAATTTATATGTTCTATTAAAAAATCAGATATTTTTAGTGGTACAAATGAATGTGGTGAAACTTTTGTGTTAAGTGTTAATAATAAAGGTTTTAGAGTATCTACATATCAAAGTAATGGATGGATTAGAATTAATGATTATAGTATTAGTTACGAGTATGGTAAACCTGAGTTAACTAGAGGTGAGTTATATGAGAAAGGAGATGAATAATAATGATTATTAAAGTTACATTAAATGATAATGATTTTACACAATTTATAGAAAGTTATTTTAAAAGATTTGCATTCGATAATTATTATTACTATATTAATAAAGTATATAAAAATGATACACAAAAATGGGTTTCTTTACACATAGATATGGAAAATAAGCTAAATAAGGCATTTTATAAACAGGATAAAATGGATAAAAATGATTATACTATATTTAAACAATATATAAGACAAGGATTAACTGCTTATATTTATGATAATATTTCTTCTATCACTAATTATTCAGAAAAATCTATATATAATGATTTACACATAGATTTTGTAGATGCTATATATGATAAAGATATTTTAAATGGTAATGGTGAAGTTGTATTTTATATTTTACAACAACATAAATATGTAACTTATTAAAGGAGGTATTAAATATAAATGAAAGTACCAAAACATATTATTAAATTAATAAAAGATATAGAAAATAAAGAATCTGTCCTAAGGATATATTGGAGAGAATTGTATGAATATTTAGATAAACATAATATAGATTGTCAAGATGATATAGTTGCTGATTTACAAGATGGTATAGGAGCTGATCATTTAATAAAATATTTGGAGGATTTGTAATTATGAATGAAGTAGATAAATTGTGTAAAAGAGTTAATGATAAATTTGGACTAAGAAATAGACAAATAGGTAGTGTTGAAAGATATACTGATGCTGTAACTAATAGTATTGTGCAAATAGGGAATGATTATGGAGGGCATACATGTTTAATAACTGGGACTGATAAACAATTAATTTCTTATTTAGAATCAGTGTTAAATGATAAATTTAAGTTTTATAATAATTTATTAAGATTGGTATAAAAGGGGAGATTTGAATGGATTTAAAGATATATAAATTGACTGCAAAATCTGATTTATATAAAACTAATTATACTATAAGAGCTCAGAATTTACAAGAAGCTTCAAAACAAGCTAAAATTAAATTTGCTAAAAGCTATAAAGTCTTTGGTGATAGTGTAAAAATAGGTATACAAGAAAATGATCTAGCTAATCATATTGAAGAGATATTAGGAAAATTATATAAAGGAGGAGATAAAAATGATTAGTATTGGTATTACAGGTGTAAGAGAAAAAATTAGAAATGGAGCTTATAATCATAAATTAAAATATCCTAAAAAAGATGTAGAAAAAATGAAAGATACTTATGTTACAGATGAAAATAAATCTGTTAAATGGAATAGAGAACAAGTAGAAATGAATAAACAAAAATATAAACAAGAATTAGATGCTTTTGTTCAAGAAGGTAAAGATTTAAGAGATTTGTTTTTTAAAGATTTATTAGGAGTATTAATGGTTGGATTTGAATTTACAGAAAAAGCATCCAATTATTTATTAAATAAAGCTTGGGATGAAGGACATTCTGAAGGATTAGAAAGTGTAGTACAAGAATTAGCAGATTTGATAGAAATAGTACAAGATTTTAATAAGTATAATAAAAGTTAAATATTTTTATAATCTTCTATATAGTTAACATGTTACTATTAATATAGGAGGTTATATTATGCAAGATAAAGATATTCAAGAATTAATAATGATTGTTACAAGTGTAGAATTAAATAAAAATAAATATGATAAAGCTTATGAATTTAAACCAGAGGTTATTATTCGCTGTAAAGATTTTTGTAAATATCATAATATAAATGTTACGCATGGTTCACCTTATAAAGAATTAAGACATAAATATTATTATTATTTAGATAAATATATAAAAAATTTGTTAGATAATAAAACTGATTTATATAAATTAAGAGAAAATCATGTTATAACTGATAAAGAGATTGTTGATAGAATTTTAAGAAAGGGTTAGTTATTATATGGAAGTGAAAGCGTTAGAAGAAAAAATTAAATATTATGCAGAAAATTATTATCAAGGTAATAGTTTAATACCTGATGAAACTTTTGATAGTTTAGTAGATACTTTGAGAAAAATAAAACCAGATTCACCAATATTAACAACTGGTTGGGGATTTGAAGTACAAGGTAATAAAATTAAACATAAATATACTCATATAGGAAGTCTTGATAAATGTAAAACATATAAAGAAATTCCTGATATGTTTAAAGTAAATCAAATGATTTATGTTTCTCCTAAATTAGATGGTTTATCAGCTGTTGCTTATTATAAAAATGGTAAATTAATAAAAGGAATAACTAGAGGTAATGGAGAATATGGTAAGGATATTACAAATAAATTAATTAAAATTTTAGGAAACGAAATACAAGATAAAAGTTTTACTGGTGGTGTTAGAGGAGAATTAATTATTTCTAATTCTAATTGGGAATTATTAAAACAAAAATATAATGATTCTGATATGATAGCACCTAGAAATTTTGCTGCAGGAATAATCAATAGAGATGAAATAGAAGAAGATATACAATATATTGATATGATTGTTTATAAAGTAGTTGGAGATGAATCTAATAAATTAAGAAATAGACATCAAGTATTAGAATGGTTATCTCAAAATTTTAAACATCATATTCCTGAATTATGTATATATATAACTCAAGATTGGGATAGTAATATAGCTGTTAATATATTTAATTTATTTAAGCAAAATGGATATAATTTAGATGGCTTAGTATTAACTTTAGATAATATTCAATATACAAATAATAATGGAATATTATATACAGAAGTTGCTTATAAATTTGCAGCTGAAACTGTTAATACAATAGTTAGAGATATTAAATGGACTTTAAGTCGTTTACAAAGATATGTACCTGTTGTAGAAATTGAACCTGTAGAATTATCAGGAGCAAGAATAGAAAGAGCAACCGGGAATAATGCTAAAATGATACAAGATTTAGGTATAGGTATTGGAGCTGAGATAAAAATACAGAGAAGTGGTGAAGTAATACCTAAAATTGTAGAAGTAATATCCCCAGTTGAAAGTGATTTACCAACAACTTGTCCTGTTTGTAATGAAGCTTTAAGATGGAATGGTGTAGATTTAGTTTGTAATAATAAAAATTGCCCTAATGTTAAATTAAGTGATTTAGAGCAATGGTGTGAAGTAATAGGAGAAACAGATGGATTACAATGGACAATAATGAAACAATATTTAGATATGTATGGTATAAATAGTATTGAATCTTTATATTTAAGAAGAGGTTATGTTGAAACTGATTTAAATTCAAGACAATTAAGTATAACTGATTTAAAAATAAAAGAATTTTTTAAAAAATTGTATGAAGATAAAGTTAGTTTATATAAGTTATTGATGGCATTAAATATTCCAAGATTGGGTGATAAAACTTGTAAAGAATTAAGTAAGTATCCAGGTATATGTAAAAAACTATTTAGTTATGTTTTATGCACTTCTGCTTATACAGCTGATGATTATAGAAATCTTAGATGTGATATATTTAATATAGTTAAAGAGGCTACAACAGAAGCTATATTTCAAAACATAAATAAATTACAAAATGCTAAATGGATTTTAAATGGTCCTTTTGTTCGTATAAAATTTGAACAAGTTTCTACTTTACAAACAAAATATGTAGCTGTAACAGGTTCATTACAGTCTATGAAGCGAAAAGACTTTGAAAAATATATAGCTCAATTTGGATATGAATTAACAAGTACTTTATCAAAATGTGAGTATTTAATAACAAATAATCCAAATTCAGGATCTACTAAAAATAAAGAAGCTCAAAAATATAATATACCTATAATAACAGAAAATGAATTTTTATCAAAATTAACTTAAATTAAGTAAGAATAACATGTTATAATATATAGAAGATTTTTACATCTTCTATATTTTTTTATGTTTAAGGAGTTTATATGAAGGTATATTTAACAAACAGAAATCAAATTACAATACCAAGAGCTTTAATAAAAGAATTAGGATATAAAGGTGGAGATATATTTGATTTATCTTATGATAAAGAAACTCAAACTTTTCAGATAAAATTTGTAAAAGATACAAATGATTCAGTTGAAGAGAAATTTAATCCAGTTAATAATCTTATAAAAAATCAATTTAAACGAAAAATAGTATCTAATTTAGAAGAAGGTTCAAAATTTTCAAGACAAGTTTATAGTGATTGTAAATTGGTAATTAGAACTAGAAAAAGTTACTTGAAATCGTTTTGTGAAGAATGTCAAGGACAATTATCTAAAGAATATGGTATTGATAAATATCCTTGTCCTTATTTAAATAAAAATTCTATCGAAGAAGCTCCTATTTCTGAAAATGAAATAAAAGAAGAAAAGGCTGTAGATAATGTTGATTCAATCTCATCTAATATATTAAAAGATATTACTTCTAATGTAGAAAAATTAAATAAAAAATTAGATCGAGATATAAAAAAGTTAAATAATAACTCAATAAATATTCATACAGCAGATACTACAATAGAACAAATTTCTTATGATGGTTATAAAGCATGTACTAAATGTAAAGAATATTTTGATAGAGGTTTTCTATTAGATGATAAATTCTATTGTAAAAAATGTGCTAAAGAAGATTTTATTGAATTTTATAATACATATAAGAAAGGAAGGAATTAAAAATGTTTGATTCAATTACACCAGTTATAGTAAAACCTAAATTTATTGATTGGAAAACACCAAAATTTTTGGATATTGATACAGGTGATAATGACATAAAAACATATGAAATTTTAAAAGGAGCTGAAAATTTTTTACATAGTGAATTAGATGTAAAAGCAAGTACTATGAAAGATGTATATAAAAAAGCTCCTGAGATTTGGAAACAATTAAAAGATTATAGATTAAAGGTAGCTGCTGAAAATCCAAATGAAAAAGAAGCATTTACTTTTGATAAATCAACTGTGGTATATTTATCAAATTCTGCAAATGAATTAGTAGATATTGTAGATTTACAAACAGATGAAAGATATAATGAATTTAAACAAAATTTAGAAAAATATATTTTAAATGTAACTACAATAACAAAAACAAGAAAATTTTATAGTGAAGGTAAAAATATAGTAAAACTTATATGTTATGATAAAGATATTGAATTACCTGCTGTAGATTATGCTCCTGTAATTATTATAGAGTACAATATTAATAAATCTACATATATGGTATATACTGGAATATTGGTTTATAAAACATTTACTCTTATTCCAACAATAGGTACTTATTATGAGACAGATAAATTATCAACTTTGATAAATAATTTTAATTTTGATGATGCTTTAGAATATGCCAATGAACAAGCAGATTCTTTATATAATAATTATCAACATTTTGTTCAAAATCCTGTTGAAATATCAGCTAGAGAATTAATATCTTTATTAAAAAAAGTTGGTTATAAATTAGAATTAAAAACTGATGATGATTTAGCTTCTATTAGTGCAATTGAAGATGAGGCAAGTAATGAAAAAATTCAACAATTTTTCAATACATTTAAATTTAAAACATCTGAAACAGCTTATGATATTTTAAATTTAACAGAATTAAAGAAAATGTTTAGATATAATGAATTGACTTTATTAGATGTATTAAGTGTATTATCAAAAGAATATTTAAATTATGAAGGTGCTAAAATAACTGTTGATGTTTTAAGTAGTATAGTATTTGATTTAAGTAGTAAACATAATGATAAAAAAGAAGTAGAAGCTATAAAAGAAGAAGTTGTAGAAGAAGAATAAATTTAATATAAAGACTAAAATAATTGCTAAAATATAGTTATTATAAATGCTTATTTTAGCAATTATTTTTATACAAAAACATGTTATTAATTATATAGGAGGAATCAGATTATGGCTTTTTCATTAAATCAAATAACAAGAAAAAAGATAGTATCAAAACAAGATGATATTAAACAATGTTATTTTTATGTAAAAACAAATTCTTTATTAACAGAAAATATAAAAATAGGACTTTGGAAATATGTTGATTATCGTTTTAAAAGTAGAAATAGAGGACGTTTTACTCAAAAAATATTAGAAGATATGACGCAAGATTTATTAGAAAAAGTTTGTATGAAACATATACAAGATATTCAATATTCTGATATAGAATTAAATGAAAATGAGATATTATATCAAATTAAAAGAGCTATACATTATGGTGCTACTAGAAATATATATTATGATGATGCTGATTTAATTTATTTAGATAGATCTATGTTTAAAGAAGGAGAAGAAGTTGATAAACCTAGAAAGAAGCTAAATAAAACAGAAGTTCAAGATTATTTTAAAGGATTGATGATTTAATGACAGTATTAGAATTATTACCAGAGTTAAAGAATAAACCAGAAGAATATATAAAATCAGTAGAAAAATCATATAATGATTATATAGATTTTAGTGATATTCCTATAGGTTATAGAAATGAATATAGAGTAAATATAACAGGTAAATTAGAAAATATTATGAAAAATATAAGTACTGTTGTAAGTGATAGATATAATATATTATTAAATTTTAATGGTTATAAAAATACAGGATATATTGCATATGTAATTATTAATGAATATTTTAAACAAATACATTTAAATAATGATATATTAGAAAATATTGTTTATATTGATACAAATTTGCTTGTTGAAGATTATAAAAGATTAATGAATGTTAATCAATTAAGTCAAAATACTGCTCATAGTTTAAATACTTTATTAAATAGTATAGAAACTGCTTCAATGGTTATTTGGGATAAATTTTCTAAATTAGAGAGTACTTATGATAAACATAAAATATATGATATTCTTTCAATTAGAAAACGTAATAACTGTTGTAATATATATATGATTGCAGGAGGAACATCTAATTTAAGTCAAGTCATAGGAGCTGATATTTTTGATATGATGGACGTAGATTTTGGATGTGATTGCTCTAGAATTAATTTTGAAGTACCTAAGAAAGGGATGAATTTAGAATGTTAGATAGAAACGCACTTGAAAGAGCCTTACTATTAGGTATTGTTAGAGATCATAATTGGGAAGTTCTTATATTAAATAATATTAATAAAGAATATTTTACATATGCTAATCATAAATTATATGATTATATTGAGAGTTATGTAACAGATTCTAAATATCCAGAGTTAGCTGTAATTGGTTATGAATTTCAAATAGATGATGAATCTATGAGACAATATACAGAAATAAGTGATTTAAATGCTTTATGTGAGGCTTTAAAAAAAGATTATATGAAAAGTAAAGTACAATATGAAGTATCTTTGCTGAATGAATATAGTGATTTAATGGAGACTGATCCAGTTCAATATGTAGAAAAAATTGGAGATATTTATAATGATTTAAAACTTTTGGGGCATCATAATAAATCAGTTGATTTATTTAAAGATATCGAACAAGTAGCCAAAATAGATCCATCTGATGTTATTAGTACTGGATTTAAAGAATTAGATGAAAAACTTGTAGGTTGGAAACGTGGAGAAGAATTAGTAATAGTAGTAGGTAGAACAGGTCAAGGAAAATCTTGGATGGGATTAAAATTTGCAATGTCAGCTGCTATAAAAGGAGAACGTGTAGGTATTTATTCTGGAGAAATGAGTACACAACAATTACAAGAAAGAATATTATGTTGTGCTAAACAAAATTATACTGATAGTCAAGAACAAGCATTACAATTTGTAAAAGACCATAATTTATTTATTAGAGTATTAACTCAAAAGGAATTACGTAGAAGAGCGAATGTAGATGATATAGAAGAAATGATTATAAGAGATAAATTAACAATGTTAGTTGTGGATCAATTATCTTTAGTTGAAGATAAAAATTATCGACCAGGTAATCCTATTCGTTTTCAATATGGTAATATTAGTGATGATTTATACTCATTAAGTATAAAATATGATTTACCTGTAATTTTATTAGTTCAAAGTAATAGACAGGGTATAAATGCTCAAAATGCTCCTGAACTAGAAAATATTGCTGAATCTGATGCTGTAGCTCAAAATGCAACAAGAGTTATATCAATGAGAAATGAGAATGGAATATTAACGTTAAAAATTATTAAAAATAGATATGGTAGTAGTGATCTTGTACAAAAATATGAAGTTGATTATGGTATTAATAAATACAAACCTATTAGAGAAGTAAGGAGTGAAATTTCTTCTATTAAAAAGGCAAAGGCTAGACAAATATTTGGAGGAGGAGGTATGACCTTTTAATGATTGATGAAAAATTGCTTATAGATATTAGGAACTATTTAAAAATGAAAACAGGTATTTATTATTTTAAAGATATTAGAAAAACTCCTGATAATTTACAAGTTACTTGTCCTTATCATAAAGGAGGACAAGAAAGAAAACCTAGTGCTACTATAAGAATAACTCCTTCAAATAGAACAACAATTGGAATGTTTCACTGTTTTACTTGTGATGAAAGCAAACCTTTAGATATAGTTATAAAAGATTTATTAGGTCCTTTATATGATGAAGATGAAGTAGAATCTTTATTTAATTTAAAAACTTTAATAGTTCAATCTCAATTCGAGTATAAAAAGAAAGAACCTTTATTCAAAATACCTAATAGAAATATTATACCTGAAAGAGTTTTAAAAACATATAGATACTATCATCCATATTTAGCATCTAGAAATATTTCAGAAGAAACAGCTAATATATATGATATTGGTTTTGATGCTCAAAATAATCAAATAACTTTTCCTATTAGAAATATAAATAGCGAATGTTTAGGTATTGGTAGAAGAAGTATAGATAAGAAAATGTATAGATATCCTCCAAATTTTATAAAACCTTTATATGGTGTTTATGAGTTAAATCAATTTTTAAATTATGTATATGTAGTAGAAGGGCCTTTTAACTTATGGTCATTAAGAGAATTTGGTAAACAAGGTGTAGCTCTTTTAGGTACAGGTACAGAAAAGCAATATAAAGAATTATCAAATTTAAATTGTAAAGGTTTTGTATTAGCTTTAGATCCTGATGATGCAGGAAGACATGGTATTTTTAAATTAGGAAAATTTTTACAAGAAAATAAAATAAAAACATATGTGGCTTTAATTCCTGAAGGTAAGGATGTTAATGATTTATCTAAAGAAGAATTTAGTCAAGTACCTGCAGTAACTTTTAAAGAATGGTTATTATTTTATTATAAAGATAATATTAGATTATAAAGATAATATTAGATTATAATCATCATTTAGATGTTATAATATATAGCCTACAAAAATTATAAATTAGGGGATAGGCTCCCAGGCCAGAAAGGAGAATGTAAAATGGCAAGAATTACAAACGATCAAATTAAAAATTATTCAAGGGGAGGAGGTTCATTTTTTACATTAAAAGATGGAGAATCAGCTAATGTTAGATTCTTGTATAATAACTATAATGATGTAGAGGCTTTTGTTGTTCATGAATTTGCTAAAAATCAAAATTATGCAACAATAGATTGTGCTAGACAAGAAGGAGATCCAATAGATGTATGTAAATGGTGTGCATCAGGAAATAGACCTGTAGTTAGAATTGTTATTCCTATTTATAATGAAGATACTGGTGAAATTCAATATTGGAAGAGATCAGGTAGCTTTGTAGAAAATACATTAAAACCTTATTTTGATGAAATACCTGCAAATCAACCAATTTCAGGACAAGTATATAAATTAAAAAGAACAGGAAAAGATATGAAGGATACTACATATACTCCAATTCCAGTAAGTATTAATGATGGTAAAACAAAAGATCAATTTGGAGAAATAAAAGATCCATTTGAAATAAATATAATTAGACCTTCTGATTATGATTATAATCCTGATACACAACCTGCAAATAATCAAAATGGTCAAAATATGCAACAATCAGCGCCTGCTGCAACTAGAAGAACATTAGATATGTTTTAATAAAGGAGGAAATAAGAATGCCCTTATTTGAAATGCCTAAAAAATCAACAAAATCAAATAAGAGTTCTTCCGTTAATCAGCCTAATATTAAATTAAAAAAAGGACAAACAATTGATGACTTAGTATTAACAGCTAAACAATTAGTAGAAGAGAAATTAAAAGATTATAAAGATGTTAGTAAATGTATTACTAATAAAGAAGATTTAATTAATTTCTTTAATAATAGTGAAGATATAATAGGTATAGATACTGAGACAACAGGACTTAATTTTTTAACTGATCAGTTAGTAGGAATATCTTTGTGTAATGGAAAAGAGGCTGTATATATTCCAATTAATCATAAATCTAGTTTATATAATATTAGATTATTAAATCAAATCGCAATAAATGATATAAAAGAAATATTTGGAAATATTTTTAAAACAAAAAATTATAAATGGATTTATCACAATGCAAAATTCGATCTTGCAGTTTTGAGAACATTTTTTGGATATCCTATTCCTGATCCTTATTGGGATACAATGTTAGCAGCTAATTTATTTGATCAAGATGAAGAACATAACTTGAAATATTTATATAATAAATATATTGCTGTAGAAGATGAAGGTGTTAATAGATTTGATACATTATTCAAAGGAGTAACTTTTGATTATGTACCTTTAGATATAGCTACAATATATGCTGGAAAAGATGCTTTAATGACCTATAAGTTATTTCAATATCAATATAAAAGAATGAATGAACCTGATATGCAAGGTATAAAATATGTATTTGAAAATATAGAAATGCCTTTATTACCAATTCTAGAAGATATGCAAAGAACTGGAGTGCATATCAATAATAAAATGTTAAAAGAATTATATGAAAAATATTCAATTAGATTGGAAGAAGCTAAAAAGAAAGTATATGATGAAATAAAACCTTATGAAAATCAAATACAAGAATATAGAATAAAACATTATAATAAAAAATTAGATGATCCTATATTAATTTCTAGTCCAGCTCAATTAAGTATTTTATTTTATGATATATTAAAATATAAAACAAAAGCTGGAAAAGGTACTGGAGTTAATGAATTAAAGGAAATAAATACACCATTAACATTAGCTTTACTTGAATATAGAAAAATGGAGAAATTAATAGATGCTTTTCTTGTAGCACTTCCAAAAAGAATAGAACCTTCTACAGGTAAAATACATACATCTTTAAATCAATATGGAGCTGCAACAGGTAAAGAAAATTGCCTGACTATATAGTAATATATAGAAAAATAAACAAGGTGAACTGATTTATTATCAGGTGTTATTAGTAATAAAAACTAATAGCTAACGGTTCAGAACTAGAAATAGTTTATGAGTAAGGAAACCTAAGTCCTAAAAAAGGATAAGGTAATACCGTGCTAAGATTATTTAATAGAGGTAGAATAATGAATAATAATATACTAGGTTGTGTTTATATAATTAAATGTATTAAAAATAATAAAATATATGTTGGTCAGACAATAGATATTAAAAGAAGAATATGGGAACATAAACATGCTTTGGAAGGTAGTAAACATAAAAATAAAAAATTATAAGAAAGTTGCACAAAAATATCAAATTGCAGTAGCAACTATAATGAATCTTATTAAGTATGGTGAAACATATAATCCTAGTAATTATAAGCATTAAATAATAAAGTGTAACGACTATCCGATTATGGAGTAAGCTTACTATTAATACGTAAGTTGAAGCGCCTTGCAACCTAAATTTTAGGTTGAAGATATAGTCTAATTTTATAAGAAATTATAAGTAAAAATGAGATTTTCTTCATCAGACCCTAAACGTAAATTGGGGCATATAAAAGTAATTTTATATGAAAATCACGTGAATTCAGGGGAAGCTATATAAGTAGTTATCCTGAGCTAAGCGTAATAATAATTTCTACCTTTGGAGGTACATAATTATGAAAGTGAAAGATTTAACAATAGAACAAAAAGCTGAAATATTTTATTTATATCGCAAAACTTTAATGACTCTAGTTGAAATTAGAAGGATGTTTAATATTCCTCAATATCAATTTAATGATTTTAAGGTTTTATTAATTTCAGAATATGGTTTAGATTTTTATAATGATAGATATAAAAAACAATTATCGATAACAAAATTAAATAAACGAAATCCGATGTATGGAAAAATTGGAAATAATCATTCTAATTATAAAGGCCTTGTAGAAGATGGTCATGGTTATTATATGATACTTAAACCTGATTGGTATACTGGTCGAAAAGGATGTAAACATATTTTTTATCATCATTATGTAATGTGCCAATATTTAGGTATAACAGAAATACCTGATGGATTTGTAGTGCATCACATAGATCTAAATCCAAAAAATAATGATATAAATAATTTACAATTAATGACAATTCAAGCTCATAATCAATTACATGCTAAATTACGAAAGTGCAGAGACTATCCGAAAGGAGTAGAAGAGAAATCTTCGAAGCGCGTGACATCTATTGACTAGATAAAGTAGTAGATGATGATATAGTCCAAGTTAATGAATTTACAGCAAATTCCAAGTAAAGGAGAAGCTAAAGAAATAAGAAGATTATTTGGAGCAGGTCCTGGTAATGTATTATTAAGTTCTGATTTTAGCCAACAAGAGCCTAGATGTTTGGCTTGGTTAAGTGGAGATACATCAATGCAAAATGCATATTTTACAGGAAAAGATTTATACAGTACGATGGCAGCTGAAGCTTTTCATACAACATATGAAAATTGTTTGGAATTTTATTTAGATGAAAATGGTAATAAAACAGATAAAACAAATACTGAAGGAAAGAAAAGAAGAACACAAATTAAAAGTGTATTATTAGGTATATTATATGGAAGAGGTACAGCATCTGTTGCTGAATTATTAGGAATGAGTGTTGATGAAGCACAAAAATTAATTGATGACTTCTTTAATGCTTATCCTTTAATAAAAGTATTCGTAGAAGAAAAACAAGCAGAAGCAAAAAGATTGGGTTATACAACAACTGCTTGGGGTCGTAGAAGATATTTAAAACATATTCAAGATGAAAGATTTGAATTTAAATATAATGATAAAAGACCTGTAGATTTTAACCCATTATTTACAGCTACTAGTCAAGTTCAAGAAGAAGTTAGTCAAGATATTAAAGATTATTATACTGAAAAATTAGAAAAAGCAAATCAATATAGAAGAACAAAAATTATAGATCAAGCAAAAGAAAATGGAGTAGATATAACAAATAATAGTGGATATATAGCTGAAGCAAATAGACAAGTAGTAAATTCTATTATACAGGGTAAGTAGCATTGCCCTTATACATTGAACCTCATTACTCAAGGGTGTGACTTGTTATATTATATATAATAAGTTGCTAACGGGGAAAGCTAAGTTAAGAAATTAATATGCCAATCCCGTGCTAAGCTAGAAATAGAAAGTGTATCGACTATCCTCTGTTGTGGAGGAGTACAACCGAAGATGAGTTACGGTTGGAAGAGGTGTACTAGCAATCTTGTTAGAAAAGATAGTCAGGCTTTATAGAAATATAAAGGTTTAACGAGTGCTGCAGACATGTCTAAGCGTGCTATGATTTTATTAGGAACAAATCAAGAATTAAAAGATTTAGGATTTAAAATGCTATTTCCAGTTCATGATGAAGTTATAGCTGAATGTCCGTTTGTTAATAGGAAACGTTGTGGTCAATTAATGAGTCAATTAATGATACAAGCTGGAGCTGAAAAAATAGGAGTACCTATGAAATGTGATGTCGAAGCTTTTAAAGTTTGGTATGGTGAAGATATTCCATTAGATGATACTCCTGAGGCATATGAAATATTTAATAAGTATGAAAGTGAATTAAATTAAGGAGTGTAAGTAAATGAAATTTTATAATGTGTTTTCAGGTAATTTATCAGGAAAATTTAGAGAATATTATATAAAGAATTTAGGAGATAAGAAATTTAATAGTTTGCATTCTTATTGGTATTTCAAGAATTTAACTGATGATAAAATATTAGATGCATTTAGTATAACTAAAGGATCTATTATGATAGATTCAGGAGCTTTTACTGCTTGGAGTAAAAATATTAATATTGATGTTGATGAATATATTAATTGGATAAATAAATGGGATAAATATGTAACATTATTTGGTCAAATAGATGTTATACCTTTACCTACAATGTCTAAGGATGAAAAGGCAAAATGTGCACAAGATACTTGGGATAACTTTTTATATATGTATAATAGATTAAATAATCCACAAAAACTTTTATATACTTTCCATGTTGGAGAACCTTTTGAATATTTAAAACAAGCCATGGAATTTAGGGATTCACAAGGAAGACCATTAGATTATATTGCTTTAGGTGGTTTAGTAGGTAAGACTACCAAAATAAGAGATGCTTTTTTGACAGAAGCTTTTAATATAATTAAAACTAGTAGTAATCCAAATGTAAAAGTTCATGGATTTGGAGTAAGTTCAGAAAAAATGTGGAGGAAATATCCATTTGAATCTTGTGATTCTTTTACACCTGGAATGAATGCTAATCATGGATTTCAGTGTACTGAATTTGGTTCTTATAGATCTGATGATTATAATAAGATATTTAAACCAAGAGGTAGAAATCCAATGGAACAAGCAGAATTAGATGCAATAGAACAATCAAAGGATGATGAATTATTAGAAGAAGAAAATAATTTTAGAAATGATGAAAAAACTAAATTATTAATATCTAATATAGAATATTGGGATAATTTAGCAAATAGTATAAATAATCAAAATTATAATGTTAAAAAAAGCCTATTCTAAGAAATAGGATAGGCTTTATATAAATAAAAAATAAGGAGGAATTTAAAATGGGTAAAGCATTAGTATTAAATTCAGGAGGAGTAGATTCAACAACTTGTGTAGGACTTGCTGTACAGAAGTATGGTAAAGAAAATGTTATTACAGCTTCATTGTATTATGGACAAAAACATGATAAAGAATTAAAATGTGCACAAAAAATTGCTGATTATTATGGAGTAAAACATATAGAAGAAGATATTTCTAATGTTATGAAATACGCAAAAGATGTTTGTACTTTAATGAAAGGTGGATCTGAAATTGAACATAAAAGTTATGCAGAACAAATAGCAGAAAATGGAGAAGGAAGAGTAGCAACTTATGTACCATTTAGAAATGGATTATTACTTTCAATAGCAACTGCTTATGCTGATAGTTTATTTCCAGGTGAAGAAGTAGAAGTTTATTATGGAGCCCATGCAGATGATGCTGCTGGTGAAGCTTATGCTGATTGTAGTCCTGAATTTGCAAAAGCTATGGATGAAGCTATTAGTATAGGAACTTATGGAAAAATTCATATTAACAGACCTTTAATTAATATGAATAAAGCTGGAGTAGTAAAAACAGGATTAGAAATAGGAGTTCCATATGAATTAACATGGTCTTGTTATGAAGGTGGAGAAAAAGCTTGTGGTACTTGTGGTACATGTATAGATAGAATAAATGCTTTTAAATTAAATGGAGTAGAGGATCCAATTGAATATATGGATAATAATGTAAAAAAATTAAATTAAATAAATAGTTGTATGTAAATCCGACCAACTATAAAAATACTAGGAGGAATTAAATATGTTAAATAAATTAAAAAATATAAAAATATCAAACTGGTTAGTAATAATAACTGCTGGATATATAGCAGGAGCAATAATGCAAAATATTTTAGCTGTAAAGACTTTTGGCAATTCTATGATAGCTATAACAACTGGAGGCACTTTAATCTCATGGTTAGTATTTGCATGTATGGATGTTGTAACTGAAATTTGGGGCAAAAAAAGAGCAATACAAACATTTACATGTGGTGCTATATTTAATCTTTTATTTAATTTGATATGTTGGATAGCTATTATAATTCCAGGAACTAGTGATTTTATTCAAAGTTCTTATGCAACAGTATTAGGTACTGGATGGAGAATTGTTATAGGATCTATTACAGCTTTTCTATTAGGTAATTTTATAAACACTCAAATTATGTATTTAATGAAAATTAAAAGTAAAGATCAAAATGATTCAAAGAGATTTATGTTTAGAGCAGTAGTATCTACATTATTTGGACAACTTATAGACAATGCTTTATTTTATTTAATAGCTTTTGCTCCATTGAATATTCCAGGAACAGTGGAAAATTCTTGGGCAATGATAGGTCAACTAGTTTTATTTACTACATGTATTGAAACACTTGTAGAAGCTATTGTATCACCTTTAACTGCAAAATTTGTTAAACATTTAAAATTGAAAATCAAGGAGAGCTAATATGGAAAATACAATGAAGGTTACTTATAAATATAAAAATTTAAGTAAAACTGATTTGGTTTGTGATTTGACAAAATTTATAGATAAATATATTGTTTTACAGCCTATAACGAATTATCCATATCAAACTTATATTTATAATGATATGCAAATATTCTCTACTAAACATCTTAAAAGAATGGTAATCAGAGCTTTTGGTGCTACTAGAGGTGTTATAGGTTTAAAACAAATAACTGATAATATTTACAAGATAGATAGAATAAAGATATATGATTCTAGTTTTGGTGTAGGAATTGGTTGTTATGATAGTAAACTAGCAAATGATGTTAAAAAATTCAAAAATTATAATTTAGATTTTAGTGAAGTTACTCTCATTAAATAGAAAGGAATTAAAAATGTTTGATGTTAATGAACGAGATGAAAGAGATATGACAATAAAAAAAGAATTTGTCACCTGGATGGATGTAGATCATTTTATAAATTCTTTACAGGATTTTATTAAAGAGCATGAATTTACAGGTGTTTATGGTCCTGCAAGAGGTGGTTTATTATTTGCAGTTATGATTTCACATAAATACGGATTACCTTTTTTAGGAGCACCTCAAAAAGGATGTTTAATTGTAGATGATATTGTAGATACAGGGAAAACAGCAGAAGCATGGAAAGATAAAGGATATACTATTGTTTCTATGTATTATAAACGAAATGATTTGGTAGAACCTGATTATTGGATGTTTGAAAAAACTGATAATTGGATTAATTTTCCATGGGAAGAAACCAGATCTGATGAAGATATACAAAAAGCTTTAACTACTATAGAAAAAATAATAAATAATTTATTTTACAAGATAGATGATAAAGATATAGTCGACCAATTTAAAGAAGCTTTAAATATAATAAAAGGAGGACATTACAATGAATAAATATATGCAAATGGCAGATGAATTAAGTAAACAAAATTTATTAACAAATGCAGGAGGACCTTTTGGAGCAGTTGTAGTGAAAGGAGATTTAGTTGTAGGTGTTGGAAATAATCATGTTTTAGCTAATAATGATCCTACAGCTCATGCTGAAGTAATGGCAATAAGAAACGCTTGTCAAAATTTAAATACTCATGATTTAACTGGTTGTGAGTTATATACAAGTTGTTATCCATGTCCTATGTGTTTATCAGCAATTATATGGGCTAATATAAAAACAGTATATTATGGTAATACAAAAGAAGATGCAGCTGATATAGGGTTTAGAGATGATATGATATATAAATTTATACAAAACATGGATGATGAAAATTCAACAAGTGAAATATTAAAAACTATTCCTATGGATAGAGATGAAACTATAAAAGCATTTAATTCATTTAAAGAAAAAGCAGATAAAACTATTTATTAATCTAATAAATTTATTTGTTACACCCTCTAAAACATGTTATAAATAATAAAGAGTATTATGATTTAGGAGGTGTAACAAATTGGTTATAAAAATGTAAAACATTATAGACATACCGTGCATTTATATTTGGATGCAATTTGGTTGTATAGTTCAAATAGAAGAGGGGCTAGAAATACAATGTATAAATGGTTAGCTGCTCAAATGAATTTACCATCAGAGATAACTCATGTTTCAATGTTTAATCGAGATCAATGTAAACAAGCAATAAAAATATTAAGACCAAAATACATACAATTATTTGGACATGATTTATTTTATAAAAGAAAGGAGAAAGATCAAATGAGATTACAAACAAGTTGTAGTGTAACATTTGAAACAGCTCATATATTACCAAAATTTAATACTGAATATGATGGTTTGTATAGTAGAACATATAAATTAAAAGTTATAGTAGAAGGACCTCAAACAGAACCTTTAGGTATGATAATTCCACAAGAAGAATTAACAAGAATATTGAAAGATTCAGTACCTGATAGACAATTTATATTTAATAAAAATAATATTATTTGTCAAGAAATTGCTAAAACTTTGGAAAGATATTCAATTCCATTTATAGAATTAGATGGTGAAGTAGTAGCTGAAAATTTAATTCAATATTTAAAAGATCGAGTATCTTATAATTTATATGATGTTTATAAATATTCTAAAGATATAAAAATAGTTGAAATGGAATTATCTTCAATTAAAGAAGAGTATTCTACAAAATTAATATTAAACTAGGAGGAATGTAATATGTATTATGTATCAAAAAGAATGGAAATTGCAGGAGCACATAATTTAACTTTAAATTATGAAAGTAAATGTCAAAATTTACATGGACATAATTGGATAGTAACTGTATATTGTAAATCTAAAAATTTGAATGAAAATGGTATGGTAGAAGATTTTACTAATATTAAAAAAATGATTCATGATAAATTAGATCATCAGTATATTAATAATGTTCCTGAATTAAAAGAAATAAATCCAACTGCAGAGAATATAGCAAAATGGATATGTGAACAAATAGTAACTTGTTATAAAGTTACAGTACAAGAATCAGAAGGAAATATAGCAACTTATGAGGAAGATGAGGATTAAAGAATATGATGAATGAAAAGCAACATTTAAATCAATTATATGTATTGATTGGCAAGTATAGAATTTTTTTAATGAAATATTTAGGTTTAACTAGAGTTGAATTATTAGAGGAATTTAGTAAAAGATTAAATGTTCCTGAAGCAGAAGTTCATTTAAAAACAATAAAGACTGTAGAGCAAGGAAATAAAATGTTATCTGCTTTAAAAGATTGGAAACAGGAATTAACAGGAGTTAGAAGACTTCCATATAAAGTTAATCCTAGAGATTATGCTAAAAAATTATTAGGAGAGTTTAAAATGAAAGTTGTTGAAATATTTAATAGTATTGATGGAGAAGGAAAAAGAGCTGGTGAATTAACCACATTTATAAGATTATATGGTTGTAATTTACGCTGTGATTATTGTGATACTAAATATTCTTATGAACAAGAAAATGAAGATAAATCTTATAAAGAATTGAGTATTACTGAAATTATACAAGAATGTGAAAAATATAAAACTAAAAATATAACTTTAACAGGAGGAGAGCCTTTAATTCATTTAGATGTAGATTATTTATTAAGAGCTTTATCTGAGAAAGGTTTTAATGTTAATGTAGAAACTAATGGCTCTGTATCTATAAAAAAATATTTTAATTTTAATGGTACTCCTAAAGATGAGTATGAAAATGTTTGGTTTACAGTTGATTATAAATGCCCAAGTTCAGGTATGGAAAATAAAATGTTAATTGATAATTTTGATGTAGATAAATATTCATTTAAAAATGTTGTTTATAAATTTGTTGTTGGTAATAGACAAGATTTAGAAAAAGCTGCAGATATTATAAAAAATTTTATATTTAAAATAGATTATAGTAAAAGATATTTATATCATAATATAGTTTATTTAAGTCCTGTATTTGGAGAAATAGAACCTAAAGAAATTGTAGAATTTTTACAAGATAATGATTTATACAATGAATATACTCCTGTAAGAGTTCAATTACAATTACATAAATTTATATGGCCTGTAGATCAAAGAGGTGTGTAAGAAAGGAGGATTATAAATGCAAGATAATTTTAATTATGAGAAGGTACAAGAAGCTACAAAGATGTTATTAGAAGCAATGGGACAAGATGTAAATAGACCAGGCTTAGTTGAAACTCCTAGAAGAGTAGCTGGATATTGGCAAGAATTATTAGAAGGAGAAAAATATACAAATCAAGAAATTGCTGATATGTATAACAAAAGTTTTATTGTTCCTAGTGATAGTATTGTAGTTATGCAAGTTAATGATGTATTTTCACATTGTGAACATCATTTAGCTCTTATGTATAATGGTACTGCATATGTAGCTTATGTACCAACTATGATTGAAAATGAAGGATATAAAGTAATTGGATTATCTAAAATACCTAGAATAGTACATATGTGTTCTAAAAGATTACAATTACAAGAAAAACTAGCTTCTGATATAGCTGAATGTATAGAATTAGCAACAGGTTCAGATCAAGTATATGTACAGTTAATTATGAATCATGGTTGTGTATCTGCAAGAGGAGCAAAAGCTGATGGAGTTACAGATGTTACTTTTATGAGTGATAAATTAAAATCAAATATAGAAGCTAGAAAAGAAATTGAAACAAAAATACAAAATTTATATAAAAGAGATTAATAAATAGAAAGAGGTAAAAGATTATGGAGAATAATTATAATACTTTAAATTTAAATAATATTCAAAATACAAATAATTTGAATAATATTCAAAATCAAGATAATACAGCACAAGGGTTAAATGTTCAAGTTAATAATATTGATAGTCAAGGATTAACTTATGCTGATAGTGCATCTACAACAGTAGTTAATCCCGTTGTTCAACCTAATCCAATGCAACAAGTTATAAATGAAGCTAAAGCTGATTTAATAAATACAGTAACAACTGTTAATCCTGTAAATACTCAAAATACAGTTGTTACTGAATCTACTACTCAAACAGAAGTTAAAATAGAAAATAAAGAAGAAAATAAAGAACCTATAGTAATGAATTCATTGAAAATAAAAACAGAAAAAATTCAACAATTTTTAACTAATGCTTCAAAAATAAGTATAAATAATACAAATCAACCTTTATCACAAGTATTACAATTAAAATTTAGTGAAGAAGGATTTGAAATTATTTGTGGTAATGGAGCTGATATTTTAATTCAAAAAGATACATCTGTTAGATTTACAGAGGATATATCTATTGGAATTAGTAATACTTTATTTACAGCTTTTATATCAAAAGTTATGGGAGAATATATTGAATTATCATTAGATAAAGATGCTCATATTATAAATGTATTTGCAGATAATGGTATTTATAAATTTGCAGAAAGATATGATATTAGTACTGGAGAAGAATTACATTTTCCTATAAATGAGAAGTTTAATGATATTCAGACTTTTGCTTTTGATTTAGCTGCATTCAAAAAAGCAATAGCTCATGCTGTTATTTATTCAGGAAATCAAGCAGTAGATACTCAATTATCAGGAGTATATTGTAATGAAAATATTTGTGCTACAGATAAATATATATTTGAAATTGAAAATAATCTTCAAGAATTAAAAAATTATCAATTTTATATAGCTCCAAGTTTGATTAATATAATTACTCAAGTTAATTTTGGTAATAATGCAAAAATTGGATTTGGTAAAGAAATGATTGATGGTGTTCCATATAATCAATATATAAAAATTGAAAGTGATGAAGTTACATTATTAGGATATTGTAAGGATTTTGAAGATTTTAGAGATTATCCATTAGAAGGTCTTAATAATTTAAAAAATATTAAATATGATACTCAAATAACATTTAGTAGAACTAAATTATTAAATGATTTAGAAAAAGCTGCTTTATTTATACCTATGAATGATGCTACATTATTAATATCTACAGAACTTGGATATATTGTAGTACAAGTTGATGGTGGTTATGCTGCTTCTAAATTACCTGTACAAAATTCTGATAAGAATATTGCACCTTTTAAATTAGAAGCTAAATCATTTATTACTACTTTAAAAGATTGTACAGAAGAAACTTTATGTTTCTTGGTAGATGAAAATAATAAAGATGTAGTAGGTATTTTAGCTGGAGAAAGAAAAATAGGTTTAAGTATTATAAGTTAATAAGAGGTAATTTATGGATTCTAAAAAGAAAAAGAAAACTATTAATAGTAAGAAAAAAGGTGCGCATGGTGAATTAGAATTTGCTCATGAGTGTCAAAAATATGGTTTTACAAATGTTCATAGAACAGCACAAACAAATGGTAAGCTAGAGCAATCTTTAGCAGATTGCGAGGGCTTGCCTGGAATACATATTGAAGTAAAAAGAGTAGAACAGTTAAATATTGATAAGGCTATGGAACAAAGTATAAGAGATTTAAAAACAAAAAAGGAAAAAAGAATTCCTGTAGTATTTCATAGAAAAAATAGAAAACCTTGGAAAGCTACAATGTTATTAGAAGATTGGTTTAAACTTTATCAAAGTTGGCTAGATGATAAAAAATAGGAGTTGAATATAATGGAAGATAGTAACTTAAATAAACCAAAATATGATTTAGGTGCTACAGAAAGAGCTCAATCTACTGTAGAAATAGAAGATATCATCAGAAATATTGTAAAAAATAAAACAGAAGATGTTACAATAATTATTCATAATATAAGAAAGTTATTAAAAGATGATAGTAATGAATTAACTGATTTAGAAATAGATGATATTCTTCTTCAACTTCCTATTGTTTTATATGATTCTATGGAAGAGCAAGAAATTGTAGGTATGCAAAGTGATATGGCAAATCAAATATATAAAGAAGCGCAATCAGAAGCATATAGAGCAGCTAGAGGAACTATTAGTGATAAAAATGCAGTTGCAGATCTACAAACAAGAGCTCAACAATTAGAAAAAATAATTTATGAGCGTAGTTATAAAATTATAAAACAAAAATTTGAATTAGCAATAGAAACTTTAAATGCTGTAAAAAAAGTACAAGCATCTAGACAACAAAAATATGATATTGATAAATACAGGAATAGATTTTAATTATAATAAAGTTGAGGTAAGAAAAGATGATAAAAAATATTAATGGTCATATAGTTACTAATATATTGATTTTATTATTTGTTCTGGCAATTATAGGTTTTACAATTTATTGTGTAACAATAGAATATCAAAATAGAGAAACAATAGAAATAATTGTAAAAGATAAGTATGTAAAAAGAAATGGAGAATCAGATTTATATTTAGTAGCTACGGAAGAAGGCGAAACCTATAAAATTGAAGATTTGTTTTTTAAAGGTAAGTTTAATAGCACTGATCTATATAATGAATTGGATATAGGTGAAAAATATAAGGTAGAAGTAACAGGAGCTAGAATACCATTCTTTAGTATGTATAAAAATATAAATACTGTAGAACTTTTAGAAGAAAATTAATATTTGGAGGTAAATTGAATGTCTCGATTAGATGTGTTAGCAAAAGAGATTGGTAAAAAATTTGGAGAAAATACAATTGGTTATGGTGTAAAGCAAGATGAATATGATAAAATTAGATTTACTAGTCCTAGATTAAATTATATGACTTTTGGAGGATTAGCTACAGGAAGAATATATGAATTCGCAGGACCTGAAGGTAGTGGTAAAACAACATCTGCTTTTGATTTAATAAAAAACGCTCAAATAAAATTCCATAAAGAATATGAAGAAGAGCAAGCTAAAGGAAATACAGATTTTTTAGAAAAGAAAATTTTCTTTTTAGATGAAGAAGGAACGTTTGATGCTGTGTGGGCTAGAAAATTTGGAGTAGATGTAGAAAAAGTAATGATTTGGCAACCTCAAGGTGAATCAGCTGAAAAAGTTTTAGATGTTTTAAGACAAGTTATAGAAACTGGTGAGGTAGGCTTGGCTGTTTTAGATTCTGTAGCTACTTTAGTATCAGAGCAAGTATATGATGAATCTTTAGAGAAAAAAGCTTATGGTGGAATAGCTTCTACATTAACTAGATTTGTTAATTTAATTAAAGGGCCTTTACTTAAATATAAATGTACTTTAATAATGATAAATCAAGTGAGAGAAGATTTAAACAGTATGTTTGGAGGTACAATAACTCCTGGTGGAAAAGCATTTAAACATGCTTGTTCAGCTAGATTTGAATTTAGAAAAGGTAAATTTATAGATGCAAGTGGAAAAGAATTAACTAATAATGCAGAAAATCCTGCTGGTAATATAGTTCATGTTGTAGTAAAGAAAACAAAAATATTTGAACCTACAAGAAGGGTTGGTTATTATACAATTAATTATTTAACAGGACCTGATTTTATGAATGATTATATAGATGTTGGTATACAAACTGGAGTAATTAATCAAAGAGGAGCTTATTTTGATGTTATAGATCTTACAACTGGTGAAATATTAAATCAAGATAAAATACAAGGAAAAGTTAAATTAAAAGAGCAATTAGAGCAACATCAAGAATGGATAACTTTAATAGATAATGCAATGGCAGGTAAGAAAGTAGAAGAAGTTATAGATAATGATATATTAGCTGATGCTAATAAAATAGTTAATACAAGTAAAGATGAATAAGGAGTAAATTATGTTAGTTAAATATAAATTATATAGAGCAAGTAAACCAGAAGAAGTATTTAATGCTGAAATGATAAAAATAAATTTAGAAAATGATGATCATTTAATAGCTATTGATGATATTTTAGCTGGTGTTTTAGCTCAACATATTCAAAATTTACCTGAAGTTAAAAAATATGGAATAGCTTATGTTGGTAGAATGGAAATAGTCAATATAGAAATTACAGATGAAGATACTATTGATTTAGATGAAACTAAATTCAGATCTTATATGACGCAAATAATGCCTTATTTAACTGTTATTTGGAATAAGACAACAAATAATATTAATGAATCAAAAAATATTGTTAAAATCGATTTTAAAAAGAAATAAGAGGTGTTTTGATGTATAAATCTACAAGAGATGCTAGTACTAATCAAGAAAAAGCAATTGCAAAATCTTTAAATGCTAATAGAACTCCAAATTCAGGAGCTACTGCTTTTCAGAAAGGTGATTTATATATAGGTCAAGAATGGCTTATAGAAGCTAAAACTTGCATGCAACCTAAAAAATCTTTTTCTATAAAAAAAGAATGGTTAGATAAATTAAAAGAAGAACAATTTGCTTGTAATAAAGAATATAATACTTTATGTTTTGATTTTGGAGATAATAAAAATAGATATTATATTATTGATGAAAATACATTTAAATACTTTATAGATTTACTTAAAGATATTAATTAATTTATAAAGGAGGTAGATTTTATGCCTGATAGAACTGCTACGGTTATAGAAGCTGAAAATAATTCAGAAAAAATAATTAAATTAAAAAAGAGTAGTGTAACTGTTAGTTCAGGAATTTATATTATAAGTATTCCTGTTGCTGATGGTGGAAAGAAGTATATTAAATTACCTTTACATTTAAAAAATATAATTCAAGATAGTTTAAAAAATTATAAAATTAAAACTCTTATAGCACCTGTTTTATATAATAGTAGAACTGTTATACCTGTCTCTTATACACATCTGACGCTGCCGACGATAAGGCTCGTGTAG
>ERZ1090862.122-NODE-122-length-32374-cov-90.044958_pt1 | contig 32374 bp, 62 predicted proteins | sample MGYA00478481_ERZ1090862 | MGnify/ENA primary metagenome ERZ1090862 (study PRJEB33644, sample SAMEA5815745) | chicken gut metagenome | biome: Chicken; feature: Gastrointestinal Tract; material: Caecum | place: Ireland | collected 2019-01-01 | study: A study of the... | reverse complement strand
CGGGCGTCGCCGGAGACCCGGGCGTCGCCGGAGACCTGGGCGTCGCCGGAGACCCAGGCGTTGCCGAAGACCTGGGCGTCGCCGGAGACCTGGGCGTCGCCGGAGACCCAGGCGTTGCCGAAGACCTGGGCGTCGCCGGAGACCCGGGCGTCGCCGGAGACCCGGGCGTCGCCGGAGACCTGGGCGTCGCCGGAGACCCGGGCGTCGCCGGAGACCTGGGCGTCGCCGGAGACCTGGGCGTCGCCGGAGACCCAGGCGCTGCCGTACTGCGATAAGTTTTCCTCTTTCTCAATATAGCCTCCACTCTCGCCAGCTTTTACGTTTCCAAACTCAACAAGCGCGCGGATGCGAAACAGCTTTTTTCCAAAAATGTTAGTCACAAACTCACTCGTCAACTCAAACTTTTTCATTTGTCATCCTCCCTAATTTTCGCCAGCCAGTTTTCCGCTGTCCAAATCCCTGCGTTCTCGGCAAAACCGTTCTTCCGCAGGTCAGCAACAGCATCCAGCTGACGCTTGTAATTGTGTTTCCGGCTGATGTTGCCGGTGGTACGGTTGTAAAATACGATTTGATAAGTCATTCGTACCGGGTCTCCATCTCCCGCCAGCGGTGCAGATCAAAGTCAACCAGATTTCATATGTTTTCCCATTTTTTTACTAAAAAACGCTTCGCAAAAAAGGTGCCGGCCTTTAATGCAAAGCGTTTGTTGGTAGACTATTTGGTTTTCCTTGTTGTCAGGCTCCGGCAAGCCCACCAACAATGTAATTATATCATTTATACCCGGCCTTGTCAATCAATTTAATTGCCTCTTTAAGCCGGTTAAGGTCGTATGTGTCGCCGAGGATGTCCTCGATGGAGGCGAGGCGATGGATAGCAGTTTCATGCTGGCTTGCATATTTGACATTGATTACCCCGTTTTCCAGTCTTTCAGTCAGTCTTTCCATAGTTTCCTCCCTGTCTGGTAAGGACGTTCGTGTCCTTACCTGTCAATTCAGTTTCCGCTTCCCGTCAGAAACGGCCCAAATTTTGATTTTCACTTTAGGCATATCCCTGTACGCCTCGCTCTGCAATCGCTTAAAATTGCCGCGTTTCTCGCTGCGTGGCGGTGCGTCACACGTTTGCGGCTGCCGTCAATCGGTTTCTGTCATCTCGCTGCTCCATCTTGCGGCGTTCCATGCGCCGGTCGGCACCTGTCACGGAAACGATGGTGCAAACCTCTGCCACCCTGGAAAATACGCGGCTCCGGGACAGATCCGCCGGGTGCAGGAACTCTTGCGGGGACAAGTTGCTTGTCAGGATCATGGGCTTGCCCGCCGCGCTGCGTTCCTCGATGACTTGAAATACGATTTCCTGCATGAATGACGTGTCACGCTCGGCGGCCAGATCGTCCAGCACAAGCAAGTCGGTGCGCAAAAGGCGTTTGTGCACGCTGCCTTTGTCAAACGTCGCCTGCAGGTCGTTTGCAATCTCCGCAAAGTTGGTGACGATGGCGCTGTACCCGGCGTCTATGACGGCGTTTGCAATGCAGCAGGCGTAAAAGGTTTTTCCCGTCCCTACCGCACCCAGGAATAAAAGCCCCTTGCCTTGCTTACGCTGCTCGGCAAAGTCGTTGGCGTACCCACGTGCCGTGTCGGACACTGCAGCACTGCGCCTGTCGTCGGCATCAAACGTGTACCCGGCTTTTTTCAGATCGTCACCAAAGCACTCGCACCGGCGGCAGGATAGCTCGTATTCCGCGCGCTGTCGTTCCAGCGCTTCCTTGCGGGCCTTGTCTTGTTCTCTCGTGCACCGGCAGGCACACGGCACAATCATCTTTGTCCCGGCAAGGTCAATAACGTGCTGCTTCGGTTCTCCGCACGTGCCGCACATAAGCAGGCCGCTTTTCGCGTCCATGTAATCGCCCGGTGCCTGCGGATTCCCAAGGCGGTTTGTCCAGTCGTTCATGATTCACCCCACGTCAAAAGAATTTGTCCAGGTCATAGTCGTCATCGGTCAACACCGGCCTCTGCACAGGCGCTGTCTGCTTGTCCCTGGCCTCCCATGTTCTCACGGCAGCCCGCCAGTCTTTGATCTGCTTGCCGCGCCCCTGCGTCCAGCCATTGGCAGTGTAGAAGTCAACAAACCGTTGCGGGTCTATGCCGTTGTTTCGTTCCTGACAATAGGCACGGACTTCTTCGACAGTTGGGGGCGTGAAGCGCTTGCGCTTCTCTCTCTCAGTATTTGATTCTTTAGTCTTAGATTGATTAATATTTAATTGGGGTTTGTAATCCAAACTTGGATTTACCACGTTGCGTTTTTCCAAGTGTGGGTAATCGTAAATAGTCCAATCAACGCTTGAAACTCTACCCAAGTTATCACGGGTTCTGGTTCTTACAAGATAACCGAATTCTTCAAGCTCTTTCAATCCGCTTCTGATAGACGCTTGGCCGTCTTTTTTGAATATGGAGCACAGTCCATTTTCGGAAAACTGCCAACTATCAGGAAGTGAAAGCATAGTCACCAAAAGGCCGCGAGCTTTAAGAGATAAGTTATCATCTCGCAATGCGCAATTGTCTACAACGGTAAACTTGCCTCTATTCGGGTTTCTCAATATCGCCATTTAATCCCTCCGTTTCTGATTCTGTTCCCAATTCCGCGTGATGCAATAGCGGATGTATTCGCTGATGGTCATGCCTGCCTTGTCCGCCTCTTTCCGCAGACGTTCGACAAACTCTTTCTTTGCGCTTACAGTGTAATTCATATCTAACCTCCTTGTGTTTTGTTTCCACTATTATACCACAAAAATAAATACTTTGTCAATATCAATGCAACAGAAAAGCCCGGTTTCCCGGGCTGAGTGATATATTATTTAGTTTTAAACACCTTGTATTGCTCACCTGTAGCAGAAACGGCTTTCGTTCCGCGTGATAGGCAATTACTTATATATCCTTTGTTTCTTTCAAGAAATGTGCTGCAAGAACTCATAGAATCAAACTTTTGATTTTTCCCATCCGAACTAATCAAAAAAACCGGCTTTTGGGTTGATTTATAAAGACCGGTTCTGAATCCGTCTTTAATATTGTCTGCAAGAGTCAGCCATTCCAAATTTTCTATTCTGTTGTTTAACCTGTTTCCGTCTTTATGGTTCACAGTCATTTTTGTGTTAATAAGGTTTTCGTGGAATGTCGTGCAAACCAATCTTGCAACAAGAAAGTCTTTAGGCTTTTTGTCTTTCCACAAAGTGACTCTGTAACCTGTTTTCAGAAAATCCGAGCATCCTTTCGGTTTTATAATTCTTTGCTTCCAGATTCTCTTTCCGTGCCTTACGCTGTATGTCGTTTTGCCTTCAGCAGACCGGATTCTGCCGTAAGAGCTTGCTTCATATAAGCCCTCATATTCTGGTATCGGCTTCCAGATTTCCATAAAAAATCACCTCTATGGATATTATACCATAAAGGTGATAAAAAGTCACTCCCTTTTTATTAAATTACCAAGGCAAATCATCCGCGTCATCGACCGGCGCGAAATCGTCGTTGCCGCCCTGCGCAAAGTTCAGCGCATTCTCGTTGGCCGGCGGGAAAGACTTCGTGTCCTGCTTCTTCTCGCCGCAGAAACTGACCTGGTTTGCCACAATTTCAATTGCGGTGCGGTTGTTGCCGTTCTTGTCCTGGTAGTTCCGGCTTTGCAGCCGTCCAGTCACGGCGATCATGCTGCCCTTGCTAAAGTAGCGGCTCACAAAGTCAGCTGTCTTGTCCCATGCCACCACGTCCAGCCAGTCGGTCTGGTTCTGGCCGTTGGCATCCTTGCGGCCACGGTCGCAAGCGATACGAAAAGAGCAAACGCTTTTCCCCGCCTGCGTCTGGCGCATCTGCGGGTCCGCCGCAAGGCGACCCATAATGGCTACTACGTTCAAACTCATAAGTAGTTCCTCCCAAACTCTCGTATAAAATCGCACTCGGTCCAGTCGTAGTGCTCCATTGCCGCCATCTGCCCGGACTGCTTCAGCGCAAGGTCAACTTCGTGGTTCTGGTGCACAGCGCCGGGGCCAAAGATGTGGTGCTCACTGTGGCACAGCGTTACCCACAGCCCCAGGCGCTTGCTTTTCTGTCGGTTTGCCCCGCCGAAAATCTCGTGCCTGTCCAGATTTTCCCGGCAGCCGTAGCAGATGTAGCAGCAGTCTGTGTCGCCCTGCACGATGCTGGGCGCATATCCGTTGCGGTCAAGTTCTGCGCCATATTCGTTGGTCATGCTTTGCCTCCCCACTGTTCAGCCATCGCCCGAGCGATTCCGGGGAAAGTTTTGCTCCGATCCTTTGCGCTGCGTTTTCCTACCCACTCATAATTGCACATGTTTCTACTTTTTGTTCCAACCCAGCATCCTCGCGGCACGACAATATCCGTGGCATACAGCAGCGGCAGCCCTTTCAGCCACAGGCAGGTCTTTTTCCTCCACGGGTCTCCAAACATGTAAGGCTCTATAATCTGGCTGTATGGCGGAAGACCAAAATACTTGATAGGCACAGGGTTTTCGATTGCAATGTGGGCTGGTCCGCATTGCCAAAACGCAAGAAAGAACTCTTTGGCCGCCCATCCTTTCTCCTCACGTTCCGGGTCTTTTATCGAGTGATCCTTGTTGAACAAATTGTTGGCGCCACCCTTTGTCAAATAGGTGCAAGGCGGGTGCGCAATGATCATATCCCATTTCAGTTTCAGCAGTTCCAGCGCGTCGCATTGCAAGTGCCACTCCGGGTGCCCGCCGCTGCATGGCTGGATGTCGCAGCTGTAAGCCTCGTGGCCGAGCTCGCGGAACGCGATGCACACCGCCTGCGATTCTTCACAGGCTACCAACACTTTCATGTGCACGCCTCCGATCTCGGCGTAAACTGCCGTTTCTCCCAGTCGTCCAGCAGCAACGCCTTGTCTTTCTCACTGACAGTCACAATGCCCACGGCCTCGCAGTCCTCCATCAGGCTGTCGATCAGTCGGGACATCTGCTTTGTGTTGTAGCGGCTGCTGCCGTAGTAGGCACGGATAACAAGCAACGGGCCGTCATCGTCTACCTGTTCGGTCAGCCAGCCGGTGCCCAGCTGCGCCCACGCTGCGCGGAAGGTTTTCACTTCATCCGGTGGAAGGTGGAAATCCTTGTAAACGCCCACCTTGCGGATTTGGTCGCGGTAGACTTCCTCTTTCGTGCTGCGGATAGCGTCAGCAAGCTGTTCGCACATCGTCCAGCACAGGTCGTTGGCGTTCTTGCTGCGGCGCTTACGGAACCGCTTGATCTCGGCGGTATAGGTTGCGCCGTCCTTGTACTCTCGCAGCAGCCATTGCCGCACCATCGGTAGGTTTTTCGGGCGGATGGTCAGTGTGCCGTCCAGCGCGTCAAACCGCGCGTCGGTAAAATCCAGCAGAATCATTGCCAGCTCTCCACCGCCTGCGCCGCCGCGCGCCAGTCATCGGCGGTGAAGTCCTTGTAGTTTTTGCCGATGAACTCGCGGACGGCGTTGTTGATGTCCTTGTCCGCCTTCCCGCTGCGCTGCTTGTAGGCGCGCATGGCGGTGGCGCACATGTCCTTTGCAACCTGTACCTCAACGGCGGGGGAATCCGCCTTGACCGGCTCCGGCGCAGGCGGCTGTTCGCTTTCCGGCAAATCTTCTCCGGCGTAGATGTACAGCCCCAAGCCGAACATTGCCAGATTCTTTACCAGGCAGCGCATGATTGCTTTGTTCACGTCAAACATCGTGGCGGCGTTCACTGTCTTTTCAAAAAATTCTGGCTGTTCTTTTCCGTAGCCATCGCGGTACACGCCGTCCTCGCATTTCTTGGCGTAGCGAAAGTTTTTGTTTTTCACCTTGTAGATGTATGGTGCAGATTTCATAGCTTTGTTTGCCCCGTCCATCACAGGCAGCCACATCTCATGCGAAACGCCGTTGATCGTGACGCGGGTGCTGACCATATAGCCGGTGTTTTCGTCGTACACATAGGGAAGGCCGTTTTCCTGCTTGATGATTTCATACGTCGCGCCGGGGTAGCGCTTTTTGACTTCCGCCCACGCAAATGGCCAGGACAGGTAAGTCAGTTCGGTGCCGTCGCTTTTTTTGGTCTCGGTGTGATCGTTCACGTTCACCGCAAACAATTCGTTAAACACGCTTTTCTTCTCGTCCATCATGCCCTCCTGTTCCATTTTTCGGCAGCTGCTTCGGCCATCGTTTCATACGACAGTGGGCCGCCCGTGTGGTTGTATGCGCTCACTTGTGCGCCGCAGTCTTTATTTCCGCAGGTGACGCCAAGGCAAGCATGTCCGTATTTGCCTTGTACAACATAGTAGAGCTCGGTGTCGTCCATCGTTGCCGCGCTCCCGCAAAACGGGCACGGCTTTAATTTGATTTCCATTGTTAGTCCTCCTTGCAATCGCTGTCCGCGCAGCTGTTTTTCCAGATGCAGTCACGGCAGTTTATCGGGTTGCCGTATTCATCGCAGGCACCGCACTGCGGATACTCATCATCCGGCGGCTCTGCCCGCCGCCAGGGTTCAATCGATACTCGCATCGTTCATCATCATGGAGGCCATGCCGCCGATTTTCTCGGCCAGCTCGTCCATATCGAGGATGCACTTCTGGTCGCCGGAAATGTCTTGGATGACAAGCGTCACCCGCGCCGGGAACTTCCGGCTGTGGCCCTTGTTCAGCCCGCTCATTTTCCCGGCGATGCTTTCCAGGCTCTCGCCGTCCAGCTGAACCAAAAAGCCATTGCCCGTGTTGTAGATGTCGCAAACTGCGGTGATCTGTTTGTTGCATACCAGTTTCATACTCATTGCTTCCTTTCTGTTTCCGGGAGATTCACGCCCCGGTCTGCAAGTGTCAGCTGGAAAAACTCGTCCGCCAGCTGGTCGGGTTTGAGGTCGCGGTATTTGTCGGCAACGGCAGGCAGCAGGTCAATCACCCGGTTGATGGTCCGGGGCGATAGCCCCGCCAGATACATCGCCATGCCCCATTGATACTGCGCCCTGGTGGCTATGTCCTTCTGCCGCTGCTCCACGATCTCATTAGCGTATTCCTCGATTACTTTCTTCATGGGGCCGGTCAGGTGCATTCTCGCTTTCACTTGGTGGAAAACGCCTCCTCGTATGTCAGCCCCGTCTCGTGCAGGATTTTGTCGATCGTGCGCTTGTTGGGCAGGTGCTTCCCCAGCAGAACATTGGTCAGCCCGCTGTTGGAAACCCCGATGCGTTCCGCAAAATCCTTTTGGCTGATTACGTTGGTTTTAAGATACCGGCGGATCGCAGGATACACACAGCGGGTCGCGATGCCACCGGCGTGCGGCTTGTTGGCGTGCGGCTTGTTCAGAATCTGCCGGGCGCGCTCCCGTGTGATGCCAAACCGGTCTCCGATTTCCTGGAGCGACTGGCCCTCAATGCGAAGCTGTAACATTTCCATAAGTTCCGCCTCACTCCACATGTGTGCGTTACTGTTCATTCCAGCACCTCCTCCATGATCCCCGCCGACACCGCCAGCAGCGCCCCGCCAATGAGCGGCAGCGGCAGCCAGGGCGCCAGGCCCAAAAGCGGCGGCAGGCCGAACACGGCCAGCAGGCACAGCCCGATCTCGCCCGCCAGCCAGTTGAAAAACTTGGCCGCAGCGAGTAAAATAGTGGTGCGGGCTTTTGTCGATTTCGTCCGCGGTTTCTGGCCGTCCCGGTGTGCCGCACCGGGGCGGCGCTTTTTTGTTTGCATCGTTATCCCTCCAGCGGGAAAAATCCCGAAAATTCTGCCAGGCTCATGCCCAGCACTGCGCAAGCCTGTTGCGCCTCCGGCAGCGTCCAGTCGGTGCGGCCATGCAACCGGTTCGACAGCGCCGCGCCGGTCAGGCCGATTTCCTCGGCGAAGTCGTACAGCTTGAATCCGTGGGCCTTGATGGTGGCGATGAAGTAGGTCATTGAGGTTTCACCTCCAGGTTGGTCTCCTCGCTCAGCCACTTGCGCCAGCACTCTTGGCAAGAAACATCGTCCAGGCAGTCGCCGCCCGTAGGACAACCAAACGTTTCATTGCATTCATCGATAACGTCGTCGATGACATCCGTAAATAGCCCAGTTGCCCTAAAAACTTCCAACCGCGTCATTTATCGCTCACCTCCTTCGGCATCTTGGCACCGAAGATTTCAGCGTAAACCTCCATCCCGGTGCGTGTGGTTTGCAGCTCGGTCTTGCCGGTCGCCTTGTCGATCAGGCTGTACCAGTTCGGGCCGGTGCGCTTGATGGTGTAGCGGGTCATTTAAGATTTCCACTCCTTCCATTGGCAGCTGTCACGCCGTCTTATTGCCGTTCTGCTTACACAGCAGGCGGGCGGCGATTTCGCCCAGGATGTAAACCTGCGCCGTTCGGTCCAGCTTTGCGACCTTGGCGGCCATTTCCTTGGCGTCGGCCAGCTTCTTCTCCATGCTGCGGGTCATTGTGTCAACTCCTTTTTAAACAGCTCCTTAACGCAAAGCGGCCTGCCGTCTGTCGAACATTCTGCTTTGGATGTATAGTCACATTCATGGCAGAATGTTTTTTTGCATTCATGGTTTTCGGCCGGGTCGCATACATACAACGGGCCGTTGCACCCTTCGCACAGTTCGCTTCCGGTAATGCGGCAAATCATTGATTGAACCTCCTTTCTGTGGCTTCCCACGACCTTGCCCCGCTGGTTGCGGGGTGGTTTCGACCGGTTGCCGTCCGGCTCTCATCGGGTGGGGTTATCATCCGCACCATGCGTTCCATTCGCTGGCGAACCGTTCACACTTGGCGTCGCCGGACTTGTAATGCTTAACGGCGTCCTCCAGCAACCAATCCTTTTTGAGGTAACCGTCAGAACCGTTAATCAGGTAATACTCGCCATCATCCCAAATGTAGAAAATCTCTTTGTTGTCGCAAAACTCAATACCGATGTCTTTCATAACGGTTTCCTCCTGCCCTGTGGGCTGTGCTCCTTATTGATTACAAGACTATTATATGCCCTTAAAGGTCATTTGTCAACCCCTTTTTGTTGATTTTTTCAACTTTTTTTGTTGACATTTTTCTGCGGATGCTATATAATAATGGCGCAGGGAGGTGATACAATGACGATTGGCGAGCGTATGAGAGATGCGCGAAAGGCCAAAGGACTGACGCAAGCCACGCTTGCCGAAAAAGTAAGGCTCAAGCGAAACACCATTGCGAACTACGAAACCAACAATATTGAGCCGAGTGAGCGCAGCGTGTTTGATATTTGCGCGGTGCTTGGGATCAACGAAAAATGGCTTTTGACCGGCGAGGGCGAAATGCTGCGCCAGCTTTCAGAAGATGAGGAGCTGGAACTTATCTTCGACCAAATCCACATGAGCACCGACCCGACCATCCGCGCCATTATCCGCGCTTACTGGAAGCTGCCGGACAACGCCAAAGCGGCCGTGCGGCAGTTCATCCTTGACGCGACAGCGCAAATAAAAAATGCCGGGGACGAAAGCCCCGGCGAAAAGTAAGCCTATTTTCGGTCGTTCAACGCGCGTTCCAGCATGGCCAGCTTTAGCGCCGCCCAGCGCAGGAACTCTGCTAAGGGCGTAGGGTGCGAAAGTGCCGCGAGGGTTCAAATCCCTCTCTTTCCGCCAAAGGAAAAACCGCGTTGCAATCGGTAATTTCCGTTGCGACGCGGTTTTTTATGTTTTAGATAGTGTTAGATAGAGATAAATACAGTGAGATAAAGGGCCGTATTTAGGCCGTATTTCCTCTCACAATCCGTAAAAGGGTCGTATTTTTTGAAGCCTCTTCCTCTTCTACATATCTGTACAATTTCACCATATTATGCGCCCAATCTTTGTGCACATTTTATTATATAAGCTATTGACTTATAATCTAATACATGATATACTATAATCACAGCAAGGGAATACAACACAGGAGGAAACAACAATGAAAACCTTTACCGTCGAAGAAGTCATGAACGCACTCATCAGCAACAACTCCCTGGATTACGACAACGCCGGTCAGCTCACCTACTACATCCACATCACTGATGACGGTGAGATCCTGCCCAGAATCGACAAGGCTGACAAGACCTTCACTTGCCCGGTGGAATACACCGATGACAACGAAACCGCATGGGCGAAGGAATCCGCCGACGATAAGGACTTCATGGAGATTGTGGAGTCCCTGGTGGATGAGATGAACGAGTATATGGAGGAAATCCAATGAAAATGACAACCAAGACATACGCCGAGATCGTCCGCAGCGCGGACGAAATGCCCGCCGCGCTGTTCGCCGCCCGCTGGATGCTGATGCCGGAGGCGGAGAGCATCCCGGGCCTCGACCCTGCCGACCTGGACAAATCCAAGGCGGTGCTTGTGCAGCTGCACGAGCGGATCACGCGGCCGCTGGCGGATATTCGCAAAGCCGCCGGTCTGAGCCAGCAAAAACTTGCCGACCGCTTTGCCATCCCAGTTGCGACCGTCCGCAACTGGGAGCAGCGGGATTGCTGCCCGATCTATATGCGCCTCATGATGCAGGAGGCGCTTGGCCAGTGGTCCCCCGCCGACGATATGGGGGTTCACATCAATTGATGATGAGATCATCGGGAAAGTTTTCGGCTGTGTCAAAAAGGTCCCTACAAAACCAAAAAGAAGAAAAAATAAAGGCCCCAAACCATCCAGAAATTCTGGAAGGTTTGGGGCTTGCTCTATGTATTACTGGCTATCGTCCGCGCCGTCCGGGATGCCATCACCGTCGGCGTCGGGCAGCTCCGGCAGGCCGGCCACGCTGGTCAGCAGGGACAGCACACCGGCCAGCACCGCGGCGCTGCCGACCATGACCCAGTTGACGTCGCCGAGCACGCCGGTGCCGGATACCCGCTACTACGAGGCAACCTACAATGGCGACAAAGAGGACGTCTACCTGGACGCCTACGTCAAAGAGCAGAACAGCATTTATTTTTGCCAAAGTATTGATTTTTCGCAGCCGCACATATTCAAACGGAATTTTTTGTGCGATTTTTCTGTCCTAAACTATTGACATTGTACTAAATATGTGGTAATATATAATCACAGCAAGGGAGACACCCCAAAGGAGGACACTAAAATGTATAACCGCCACGAGATCATGACCAACGCCTGGAACATCCGCCGCACCGCTGGCGTCAGCATGAGCGTAGCTCTCAAGGCCGCTTGGGCTCTTGCTAAGGCCATCAACAAGGCCGAGGAAGTCGCTGCCAGCAGCAGCTGGAATGCCAAAGTCCGCGTCAACGACTGGGTCAAGGGCAAATACAACCGCACCTATGTTGAGGTGGCCATCTACACCAACGCCTGGAACCGTAAGGGCACCGAGAAAATCGGCTATGTTGATAACCTGACCGGCACGTTTGTGGCGGCGTGAGCCAAAGGGAGGAACCAAAACAATGAAAATCGAGTTTAGAGTAAACCCCAGCATCCTGCGGGCCGCGTTGGAGGAGGATGCTGCCAAAGCGCATGCTATCATCGATAACATCCAGGCGGCGTGGGACGCCGGCGATAGCTTTTTGACAAGCGGGGATGCGATCAGCGATCTGTTTGACACCAAGAGCCGCGAATCCGACAGCGAAGAGGAAATGGCAGCCGCCGCCACGCTGATGCAGGGTCGGCTCTCCGGTCTGGCCCTGGACGGTGCCATGCGCGCCATCAGCAAAGACGCCGCGCTTGCAATGTGCAATGCCCTGGTCGATGCCGACCCGTTTGCGGCAATCAAGATTTACGGCATCGAGATGCCCATCACCGAGTTTGCCCGCCGGTGGAACACCGTGCACCAGGATGACAAGGTTTACCTGGCTCCGGCCGTTGAAAAGTAAGGAGGCACACTATGACAGTAACCATCTATATCTGGCGCGCCGAGTATCGCGATCCGACCCGCCATGACGCAGCACTGCTGCACCAGTATGAGGACGCCCAGCCTACCCTGTATGACCTGCCCGACGGCTGGACGGTCGAGCAGAACGAGGCCGGCCAGGAGATGATCTGCAATGACCGTGGTGAGGGTTGTGAGTTGATTGTGCAAGGCTCCGGCGTCGCTGCTGTAAGCTCGGCCGGCATCGTATGGCTGCACCGCACCGGCGAGAAGCGAGGGGATGCGCTCAAGCTGGCCCGCGAATCCGCCGGGATGAGCATGCGCCAGCTGGCAGAAAAGGCTGGAGTATCGGCAAACACGGTGTCGCTGATCGAAAACGGGCAAAGCAACCCGCGGGCGGACGTGCTCGCGGCACTAGCAAAAGCCCTAGGCACTACGATGGACGCGATATGGACATAAAAAGGCCCCCAACCTGCCGGGATTTCCGACACGTTGGGGGCTTGCTCTATGTATTACTGGCTATCGTCCGCGCTGGCGCCCAGTCCACCTCCTGGATGACTGCGCTGCTGACCAGCTTTGACTAGATTTTGACTAAATTTTTTTGAAAAACCTATTGACATCACTACTTTAGAGTAGTATTATATAGTTACAGAAACAAACAAACCCACAGGAGGAAACCAAAATGAAACAGACCACCATCGACAAGATCATCCGCAATGCCGCAAACTATCGTGCCGATACCGTTATCGGCCGGTATACTTACCGGGTCGATCAGGCTGGCCAGATCCTGCGCTGCAAAACCGAGGACATCGGCCGCGAGTGGATTGACGAGGACGGAAGCCAGCACGGCGGCTGGGAAGTCGTCGCAAAGGAGGCGCCGACATGCTGATACCGCTTGCCGACTACGCCCGCCGCAACGGACGGGACCCCGCCACAGCCCGCCAGATGGCTTTGCGTGGTGGCTTTAAGACCGCGCAGAAAATAGGTCGAGACTGGTTGATCGACGACCAGGAGCCGTATCCAGACCACAGGACAAAGGCCAAAACCGAGAGCGCAGGGAACAAATAAAATAAGCCCCCAACCTGTAAGCAGCGCTTACAAGCTGGGGGCCATATTATTTTATTTCTGCAGCTGCCTGACAGCCTGGTTGATGCCGGTGGCCGCCAGACCGGACACGATGCCCACCGCCACAGCGGTAAGCGGGTCAGTGGCCGGGAAGTCAGGCACCGAGATGAGCCACGCCACAACGCCCAGCGCCGCACCCGCGATGCCGCAGATGCAAGGAATCCATTTGTTGTCCAGTCCAGTAGCCTTGATAATCATGCCTACAAGGTAGCAGATCACCGAGATCACCGCCACCGAGGCAATGCCAAAAGTAATGTCCATGATAGTCTCCTTTCATTCTCCGCCGCCCCGTATCGGCAGCTTGCGGCAGCTCTGCATGATATCATGGGTGCTGCGGTCGCCGTCGCCCAGGTCCACGTAGGCGGTGTAGTAGTTTTCCAGGTTGTCCAGCCCATAGGGCGGGATCTCCGCTTCCCGGATGTAGTGCAGCCCCAGGTCGATGATCTGGCCCCTCAGCAGGCTCTTGACGCCCTCGGTCAGGGCCTTGTCCTCCTTGCGGCTTTTGCCCAGCTTGCCCGCCGCCCAGCCGGCAAAGGCTGCCAGCAGCGGCACCAGCACCGTCAGCGCGGCGGCCACACTGTCTGCGATCTGTTCCATCGGCATCACACCTCCCGGCAGAGGCCGCGGCTGACCAGATCCAGCTGCCCACACAGCGTCTTGAGGGTCGCCACGTCGCCGCTGGTGATGGGGCCGACGGTGAGGGTGTAAAGACCGTCGCTTTCCGTCTCCTTGTACAGCCCCATGGCATCCAGCTGCAGCTCCTGGCACTTACTGCGGAGGGTCGCCCGGTCGCCGGCCGACACCGGCCCGATGGTCAGCGTGCAGCCGGAGGGCTTGTCCGCGGCCGGCTTGTTGGTTTCCGTCTTTTTCCATCCGTTCAGGCCCGCCCCTTTGATAATGCCGGGGTAGTCTTTATAGGACACATCGCAATCCAGGGAGCCGCCGAATCCGGGCACGCCAAAGCTGTTTTTGCTATCCACCTGCCGCATACCGTAGGGCAGCTTGGCGGGGGACGGTTCGGCGCTGGTATAGTCGGCGATCCACACGTCATAGGCGGACAGCTGTGCGAAATCCAGCCAGTTGTTGAGCCAGTCCCGGCTGCAATACAGACCGGCATAGTACCCGGCATCCTCCAGAGTCTCCAGCGCCGCCTTGACGATGGCCGTGCGCTTTGCCTTGCTCAGTGCTTTGATGGCAAGTTCATATTCCTGGTCAAAATAAACCGGGTATTCCAGCTGCTTGCCTGCAAGAGCGCGCAGGAAGCACTGCATTTCCTGCCGCGCCTCATCCTCGCTCACAGCATAGCTGTACCAGTATGCGCCGACCGGAATGCCCAGACGCTTGCACTCGGCGTAATTGCGCTCCCACTTTTTGTCCACCTGCTTGTCATACCGGCCATACCCGGCGCGCAGAATGACAAACTTGGCCTTCCCGCTCAGCTTGATTCTCGGCCAGTCAACATTGCCCTGGTGGACACTGGCGTCGATTCCATGCACGTTGATGCTCATATTATTTTTTCCTTCCTTTGGTTTATTAAGCGGTCCGCTTCCATATATAGACGGCCAGATAAGGCGGCATATTGTTGTGGGGCTGCCCGCCGCCGGCGGACGAGGTTTGCGCATAATACGCTGCCGAAAATCCTCCGCCCCACCAGGGACCATACCCGGAACTGCTTGTGCCGCTTCCGTAGCTTCCGTTTCCTCGGGAAAGCCTTTGTCCCCCCGCCAGAATGTCATCATGGACGTGGGCTGCAATTTCAGATTCGGTGAGGGTGTGGGTCGCCTCGCCACCGGTGCTGCCGGCCGTGTAGGAGCTGCTGGCCGCAAGCAGGAACCGACCCTGAATTCTCTCCCAGCTGCCGCCGATGAAACTGGCCGGGCTTGTGGCGTTTGCGCTCATGTAGATGCTGCCCACCGGGTACACCAGGTTCAACAGCGCCGTTTTCTGCAGATAGCGGGCGTCCGCCTGGGTCTGGGTCATAAAATCCGCAATGTCGTTGTCGGCAATCTTTTTCAGCGCCGTGTCCACCTGCTGCGGCGTCAGGGTGGATTTGTACTGGTCCACCTCAACCATGGTCGGCATCGGGCTGCGCCTCCTCTCTGCTGGCCATCTCGCGCTCCTTGTCCTGCACAACATGCACAATGTTGAGCAACACCAGGCGCACCACAGCCGGGTGCAAGCCGCTGGCGTTTACGGCGTCAACCACCTTTTTTTCAAAATTCTCTATTGCCTTTCCGGCGTCCATAAAATCCCTCCCTTATACTCAGGGCGCGGTATCCGATCTCCGGCGGGATGCCAAAGCAGGCCGCACAAGATCAGCAGCACGCAGAGTAAAAACAAAAAAATTTTGTGTCTCATATCTCAGATCTCCCGGCCATTGACAGACAAGGAGGAGCACTCGATCCGGCCGGGAATCTCAAATTTCGCGGCATTACAGTGAATCAGGCCCTCCACCTGGTCGATGGCGAGGCCACAAAAGCTGCCGGTTTTGCCGCTGTTGGACCAGCCAAAAGTGGGTGCGGCCCCTGAGAACCAGCCAAAATAGCTGTACCGGCTGTTGCAGCCGATGTAAGTACTCCCGTAGACACTATACAGTACACCGGTCAGGTAGCTTGTGCCGCCGTTCTCGATATACCAGTTGATGCCTCTGTCATCGATATTGACCCTGTTGCTGTTGGATCGGCCGGTGCGGATGGTACCCGCGTCCAAGTCGTATACAGTGTTACCAGCCTCGGAACCCACTTTGCCAGTGAATACATTACTGCCGTTTATGACGGTGGCACCAGGCGTGGATAGCGCCTTATATGTCACCATGCCATCAAAGGTAATGTTCGCGCTGGACAGCTCGATGCCGTTGGCAGAGAGCACCAGTTTGCTGGTGTCGCCGTCGGTTTCAGCGGTCAGGGTGATGCTGTCCACCGTCTGGGACAGCTCGGTGTATTGTCCTGTCAGGTCCTTTGCCGTGACTTTCAGCCCGTCCACGCTGGCCGAAATTTCCAGCAGCTTTCCCTGCAGGTTGGTGTACTTCTGCCCATTCACGGCGGCCGTCCCGTCCCTGCTTGCGTTGCCGGTGGACTCCACCGAGATCTGCCCGCCCTGCTGCTGCACCGTCATGACATAGGTCTGCAACGCATTGCCCCATGGATCCGTGGCGGTAATAATTTGGCCAGGCAGAAAGGCGCGGCCGTCCGAAAACAGCGACGCCTTGAGCGGCGTGTAGGAGACGTTTTGCATCGTCTCATAGATGGCCTGAGCAATGGGGGACAGGCTGGCGGCACTGGTGGGCGCCAGCAGCAGATTGCCCTGGATTACCAGGGCATTGGTGCCGGTAGCGTCCGGGGGATAGATCACGCCCACGTCGTCGTCGCTCTGCTTGAGCTGCACCTTGTCGATGGTGGCGGTCTGGTACTCCTCATAGCTAAGGCCATCCCGCCGATATGCCGCCGCGTTCTGGTTGTAGGTCCAGACGCTGCCGTCCGCACAAGTAAAAATTTGCCCGGACAAATTGAGGGCCGTCCAGTGCTCGGTGGCCTCGGGAAAGATGCCGGTAACCGCGTTTTCGGTATACCAGGCAAACTCCACATCGCCGGACGGCGTCGCACGTAGGAAAGTGCATGCCGCTTGCGCCACCCAGGACAGCAGCTGCCGGCCGGTCAGGTCATCGGCGTAAAATGCCTGCACCTGGTAGTCGCCGTTGCGGGGCAGCGCGGTATTGGTGATGGTCAGACTGCATCTCTGTGCCACCAGCTGGGCAAAGCTCCACAGGGTCATGGGGAAATTGTCCTGGATTGAGCGCAGCCAGGTGGATTGGATGCCGTCCAGTTTGCTGACTGCGTCATAGGCATACACCTTGTACGTGTTTCGGCTGGCGCGGGTCGGTTTGACAGCCCAGAAAGTGCCCACCAGTGTCCTGTCATTGGTGCTTAAATCCTGCCGGTAGTACGAAATTTGTGTTCCGGATGTGATTGTCAGACTTTCGCCCGGCTGCACCCAGATTTCAAACTCGATTTTATTTGCGCAGGCTGCGCCGGGGCACAGGTCTGTTGTGCTGGAAACTGTCGCCGTGTATGTCAGGCTGAAAACCGCGCTGTCGTTGGCATCGCCTGCGGCAATCTCGGTGCCGTCTCCCAGGACTAAAACGCTTTTGTAGATTTTCGGCACCCCCTTTAGCATTCTTGGATTTCCAGATCCATGTTCCGCCAGACGCCCGCCTTGAGGTGCTGCAGGGCCGCGCCGTAGTTGGCACAGTAGCATGTGCGGGTGATCGTCTGTGTCACGTCCGCGGCGCTGCTGGCAACCGGGCAGGTGAACTGGAATGTGGTTTTGTTTTGCAAAAGGCCCAGCAGATAGGCGCAATCCTCATTGGTGAGATACCCGTAGGTCAGCGTGCAGGTCAGCACGCCGAAGCGCAGCACCTCCCGGTGGTAGACGCCCATCTCATCCGAGCCGCTATCGTCGCTCTCGATGTCCGCAAAGTCAATGGTAGGCGATTCCGTCGGAATCGGAAGAGGATTCCCATCAATTTGCAGCAGGGGGGTACGGTTCAGATTTTTCATACCACTCCCCCCGTGACGATTGCCTGAGACTGCCGTGCGCGGTTATAGCTGCGGTAGATTGTCTCATCTCCGATGATCACCGGGCCACCATTTTCTTGAATTGCCCGGATCAGCATACCGATCATTTCTTTCATGTCATCCTTTGTTATGGAATCCTTCTCCGGCATGGCAGAGATTTGCGGTTGCGTCCTCTGGCGCTGTGCATCCTGCACAATAGCAGCGCGCAGTCGCCCGGTAGACTGCAGGCCCAGATCGGCCATTGCGTCGGTGACATACCCCGCGTTGCGCTCGATGCCGATTGCCATGCCCTGCGGGATGTAGGGGCCGATCTCTTTTTGCATGAGCTTGGACGGGCTGGCGATTCCGAAAAAGTCCTTGACGGCATCGAAAGCGCTGCTGGCCACACTGACCACGGCGTCCACGATGCTCCCCACCGCACTCAAGATGCCGTTGATGATGCCGCCGATCAGATCGACGCCGAGCCCCAGCCAGTCGAAGCTGAGGAAGGTGTCCACAATTCCCGATATGATGGATGGAATGGATGCAATGATGTCAGGGATGGAGCCGATCAGGCCGGCGATCAGCTCGCCGATCAGCGAGATGCCGGTTTCCAGCAGCTGCGGCAGCTGTTGGAGGATGCCGGAGACAAACTGCATCACCGTCTCAAAGGCCGAATTGACAATTTCTGGCAGATTGCTGGCGATGCCCTGCACAAGCTGCAGGAGCATTTGCACACCGGAATCCAGCAGCTGCGGCAGTTGGCTCAGGATATTTGTGGCAAACGTGGTGATCAGGGTGCCGGCCGTGGAAATCAGTGATGGCATGGATGTCAGCACACCGTTGACGATGGTGGGTACAATCTGCGCCGCCGCAGAGGATACCTGCGCAAAAGCCGATGTCAGAGTGGAGATAAACTCCGTGCCCAGGGATGTGACCGTTTGCAGCAGGCTCGGCAGTCCCGTCGTGATGCCGGTGACGATCTGCTGCACCATCTGCACACCGTTATTGAGAAAATTCGGCAGGCTGGTGGTTACAGCAGTCTGGAAGTTCGACAGCATGGTTTGCGCGGCGGTGACCATCTGCGGCCCCGCCTGGGCAAAGCCCGCTGTGATTTGCGGGATCAGCGCCTGAATGCTGGTGGCCAGCTGCGGCCCCAGCGTGGTGATAAAGGTTACCAGTGCGCCGGGCAGTGCGGACAGGATGTTCCAGATGGCCGGCAGCAGGTTTGCCGTCAGGAAAGTTGTGAGAGTGCTGGCCAGGCCGTTCAGCGCCGGACCAAGATCTTGGCCAAGGGCAAGCCCTGCCAGAACGTTGCTGAGGGATGCCTTGACCGAAGCAAAGGAGCCGGTCAGTGTGGTGGCGGCTTCCTCTGCCGCGGTACCTGCAATGCCAAGACGTTCCTGGATGACGCCGATTGCATCAATAATCGTGCTGAAGGGCACGTCCTTGACCGTCTCGGCAGTGACCTGGATGGAATCGCCCAGCACACCGGAGTCGTTGATCAGCCTTGCCATTTCGGATTGCGTGCCGCCATACCCAAGCTTCAGGTTGTCGAGCATATCATAGTTGTCTTTGGCGAACCCCTGATAGGCGTACTGAATCGTCTCCATGCTGGTGCCCATCTTGTTGGCGTTATCCGCCATTTGCACCACAGCCTGGTCGGCATATTTTGCGGCAGCCTGCGTGTCGTTTCCGAGGCCCTGCAGCAGGGTTGCCGAAAAGCTGGTTACCTGCTCCATGTAGTCGTTGGCGGAAAGACCGGCAGTCTTATAGGCGTTGTTTGCCGCTGCAATCACTTCGTTTGCGCTGTCGGCAAACAGCGTTTTGACGCCACCAATAGATTGTTCCAACGCGCCGCCTTCCGTCAGCGCTCCGCCGATGATGGCGCCCAGACCTGCAACGCCAGCAACGACAGCCCCCTTGATGCCCAGGGAGAGTGTACTGCCCAGACTGCTGCCGGCACTGCTGGCCTCCCCGCCCAATGCGGATGTGATGGAGCCTTTGATTCCTTCAGCAGAGGGTACAATTTGCACGTAGGCACTGGCTACAGTGTTGTTTGGCATCAGGCATTCACCCCTTCCCAAATTGCCCGCCGGGCGGCCTCGAAATCATCGCCAGAGGCATAAGACTCCGTACCCGCGTTGTTTTCGTTCTCCTCCCCCGTCAGGATCGTCACCAGACTGTGCGGCCGGTTGATCCCTGTCTTGGCGTCTTTGGTGTTGGCGTACACCAGCACAGACAGCCTGTCCACAACTGCGGCCAGCAACAGTGTGCGGAGCGGGACTTTCTCGCCATTAAGTTTCTGTGCGACTCTGGACCCTTCCCCCAATCCCGAAAAAAGCGTCACCAGCAAGTCTACTGGCAACGCTTTGTAGTCCAGGATGTGGTAGGTCTCGGCAAAATCGCAGATGAGCTCCGGCTCATACTGGGCGATCGATAGGGAGAGGCGGATCAGTTTTTTCCCTGATCGCCAAATGCGGAGACGATCTCGCCCAGTTCCTTGGCGATGTCTGCCGGCGGCTGACGGCCATCCTCGGTAGTTACATGGTCCAGGAGCTTCTGGTACTTATCCTTCCCCAGCAGTCTGTTGCCAAGCTCATCCAAGGCGCACACTTGCGCATATGGGTCGCGCTCATCGACAGGTTTGGAAGTCACAGACAGGGCGCGCAAAATCTGCATGTCCTGGAGTTTGTTCTCCGGTAGCGCAAACGCAAAGCCGGTGGAAGTCTTGCCTGTGATCATGCGTCAGTATCCTCCTTTTCGGCGGCAGGCTCGGCCGCCTTCGCCAGTGCCGCGGCGGCCGCCGCGCCCTTGATGTATTCGTAGTGCGTGTTGCCGTCCTTGTCCGGCGTCGCCAGCAGGGTGGTCTGGTAGCCGATGGCCGAAGTGGCCGCGTAGGTCACCTCGCCCACCTCCGACACACTGGCGCTGGGCAGTACCACGCGCTTGAGCGCGCCGCCCTTGAGGATCATGTCGATGACCAGGGCAACGTCCGCCTGCTCGTTGCTGTTGGCCTTGACGGTGATGCCGGTCGCCAGCGTGCCGCTGACGTTGTCGGCGCCGTACACCAGTTTCAGCGCCGTGGGGTTCAGAGCCTCGATCATCGTAAACTGCCAGGTATCGTCCTTGCCGTTGTCGATCTTGCCCACCGACGCCCCGCCCCATTCCTTGATGGTGTCGGTGTCGGGGGAGTTGGTGTTGACCACGCCGTCCTCGCTGATGTAGCCCACGTTTTCAAAGGCCGCATTCAGCGCGGTGGTGACGTCGGTGGGCAGTGTGGTGCCGACCGGCGCCACAAAGATCGCGCCGCCGACCTTGGGCTTGGCGACGCTGACGTTTTGCGCATTATTGGGAGTAGATGCCATTTTTTATACCTCGTCGCTGTAGTAGGTCACATTGTAGATAGACTGATACCGGGGGACCTTGTACTCGGTATCATCATCGGAGAAATCGGTGTAAAACGCCACATTGCAGATGGCAGCCTGCCCGGCCATGGCAAGCATAGCCTGCTTGATTCTCTCATTGAGCTGCGCGGCCTCATACTCGGATGGCGCGTAGGCATAGATCGAGAGGGTATCCGTCGGGATTAGGTTGGTGGTCTCGGCATCGGTTTTTTTGATGGCAAAGCAGGTCGGAGGCAGCGGGGACGGCTGACCGATGGCCCCCGGCACCCCGTCCAGTTGTGCGGACAGGTATGCCAGCGTGTAATCCTCAATCAACGTCCCTTCACCGCCTTCCAGATTGTGTTATCGCTTCGGGCTTCCCGCCGGGCCTTCGAGCTGTCGGCCCAGATCATCGCATTGGACCGCGTTTTTCCGGTATAGGTATCGGTTTTGTACCCGTCGCCCAGCTTTGCCAACGCTTTGTTAGCGTATTCCGAGCATTCGCGCTTCAGTTCATTACTGCGCAGCAGGCTTCTGACCCCTTGCCTGTTCAGCACCACCCGGACTTTCTTTGTCATAGCGTTCCACCCTTACTTTCTTATTCCAGTCGAGCGGGACCATAGCTTCGATCCACTCCTCCACCGGCGTGTAGACCCGCCAGCTCTGGCCGAAAAATTCCACCCGGCACCCCGTCCAGTCGTGCGTGTCCCCTTTGGGGATGCACAGCTCGTAGGCGGCCCGGTGGCCGTAGAGCTGCAGGTCGTTGACGACCGCCTCGGCCGTCACCGGTGTCACCAGGACGTTGGCGACGGTCTCGGATGTCTCGCTGTAGATCGGGGCGTTAAATTTGTCCACACCAGTCTGCACCCGGCTGTGCAGCGTCACCGGGGTCCCGTGGAGGAAGGTTGCCATGGAAGTCGATCACTCCTACCTTCTGCCGGCGCAGGCCCAGGCGGGCCAGTTCCGACGTTTTAACAAAAATGCCGCCGCCCGGCACCAGGAAAGTGCCGGAGGCACTGTAGCCTCCGGCGCTCTCGGTCAGCTGGGTCATCGGCTCGGTGTCGGTGGAGGTCATCAGCGTGCGGGCCACCACGTCCACCGTGACGCTGGTGGCCACGGCGGACAGGGCGGGGCACTGGGCCACCATGAAGTCCAGATCCTTTCCCACCTTGTAGGCTTCCACCCGCAGGATGTCGGACACCACCGGCAGCAGCGCTTTGGCGCGGGTTGTTTCCGCCGGCGTGAGCGGGCGGAAAAGGTTCTCCACATCCTGGATCGTCGCAAAGTTCATGGCTCAGTCCTTGCCCGTCTTGGGCGGTTCGGCGTCCTTGGGCGGCTTTTTCGGCTTTTCCACCGGCAGCCAGGTCTTGGAGGTGATCTCAAAAGGCGTGTCGATGACGTTGCCGGTCTTGATGTGCCTATACTTCATTGCGCACACCTCCTATCACTCCCCCGCGGCGGCGGTGATTTTTGCGAAGCTCTCGGGGTCCAGGATGGCCCAGCCGATGTAAGCCTCCAGGCGCAGCAGCACCTGATTGTGGCCCTTCAGGTCGCCCGCGGTGGTATCGTTGTCGGGGTTGCCGTAGCGGATGATCTCCACCGGCATGTCGGTGGCGTAACCCCAGCGGAAGCGGTTGGCGAAGTCGCCCACATAGGCCATGCTGGTGGTTTCGACGCTGGTGGGCATCTTGCTGACCGTGTTGTTGATGTCCAGGTTGGTGCCGGCGAAGAGGTTCGGGTTGCCGCCAAAGCGGAACTCGGGGTACTGCACAACGCCGTTGACCTTGACCTTGGCCATGTCGGCGGCCATGGAGGGCGCCATGGCGATGCCGTTGAACTCGCGGTCGGCGCCGGTGATCAGCGCGATGGCGGCGTCCAGGTTGTCGTCGGGGGTAGCGGCCGCGTAGGTCACGTCGTTGGTGACGGCCTCGTCAAAGTTGTTGCTGCCGACCACCGTGGAATCGGCGTTCGTGCGGGGGTTGACGCCGTGAAACGCCGCCAGATCCAGCGCGCGGGCGAAGGCACGGCCGGCACCGTCGCCGAACTCCTCCAGCACGCGCAGCTGGTACTGCTCATCGGCGCGCATGAACTCGTCCGAGACACGGGCGCTGTACTCGAACTTGATGGGGGTAATGGTTACGCTGCCCAGGGTCGCGCCGCCAACGGACTTAGCGCCGTTCTCGGCCACGATGTCGGCCTCCTTGTCCAGGGAGAAAGTGAAGATCTTCTCGCCGGTGAAGGGGATGGGCTTGCGTGCGCTCAGACGCGCCAGGGCGGAATGGCCGGTCACGAAATTCATCATGCCGCGGACCAGTTCCGGGGGAAAGTTGGTGCCCATGGAAAGTGCTGCCATAGTAATATCTCCTTTTCTGTGTGTGGGTGTTGTCATTCGGGGATCAGGTCGTTCAGCAGGCTCTTGCGGGCCTGCTCCGCGGCGCGGGAACTGCCGGAGGCCGCTTTGCCGTCCGCGGGCTCACCGTCGTGCAGGGGCTGGGTCTCGCGCTGAGCGGCGGGTTTGCCGGACGGGGCCAGCAGCTTTGCCAGGGATTCGGCGTCCTTCTTCAGGGCGGCCTCGTCGTCCCCGGCCAGGCGGCTGGCCAGTTCGTAGGGCAGGCCGGCTTCCCGCGCCACCTTGCTTTTGAGGGCGGCCGTTTTGTACCCGGCCACCTCGGTGCGCAGGCTTTCCAGTTCCTTGTCCTGCTTGCCCTTATCGCGGGTCAGCGTGTCCAGCTGCTTGGCCAGTGCCACCGGGTCGCCGTTCTTCTCGCGGTAAGCCTTGAGCGCGTCCTCGATGCGGGCGTCCAGGGCTTCCTGCGACGTGATGGGTTCAAATTCTGCCATGAGGGTATCTCCTTTCAGTAAGTGATGGTCTGTTTCTTCGCGCGGCGGGAAAGCTGCGCCTGCCAATGGGCCAGGATCAGGCTGTCCAGGATCTCGATCGCCACGCCGTCCTTGATGGATTTATAGCCGAAACCGCCGTTCTGTCCGATGGCCCGGCGTTGGCAGTTGGTCACGATCTGCACCACGCTGGGCTGCCCCATGTGGCAGAGGGTCTTGGCGTCCAGTGCATCCGCAAAGGCCGCGTTGGCCGTGATGACCTGCTCCACTTTGGGCAGTACCACCACAGGCTTGTGCAGCCGCCGGTCCTTGATGTCGTCCTGCAGCAGCTTTTGGTATCCGGCGCCGTCCACCGCGACCTTGGCCACGTCGGCCGCCGCTAGAAAGTCCACGATCCACCGGCGGCCCGCCCGGATGGGCCGGCAGTCGATGCACTCCACAAAAATACGGTCGTCGCCGGTCTTGACGGCGATGGAGAGGGCGGCGTTCTGGCCGTCCTTGCCAAACTTGACCCCGGCATAGAGCTTGCCGCGCAGACCGGGCAGCTTGTCGCACTTGAGGGCGTCCCACTGCGCGGGGGTGATGGCCGACTTGACGTTGTAGGTCAGCCACAAGCCCAGGCGCTGGATGTTAAAGTCCAGGTCGTCGGTGGTGATCTCGTCCGATACCTTGCGCTCGTTGAGGATCACGCCCATGCTGGGGTTGGTTTCATACCAGGCGTCGACGTCGTGCGGGTCGGTCTGGAACTCGACGCCCCACTCGGCCCAGCCGGTATGCTGCGACCGTCCTTCCAGCACGGCGGCGCGCAGCTTGCTGAAAACGGTGCCGGAGGAGGTCATCGTGGGCGGGGTGCCGCACAGGATCGTCTGGGGGTTGCGGCTGTCGGACACCACGTATTTGAGGGCGCTTTCCTCGTCGTCGCCGTACTCCTGGGCCTCGTCGATAACGAGCAGGTCGAAGCCCTCGCCCAGGCCGCCCTTGGAGGACCGGGTGCGGTACTCGATGCGGGCACCGTTTTCCAGCGTGATGGACTCGGAGCCCTTGGCCCGGATGGACGAGTATGGGATATGGGAGTGATCCAGTTCCCGGCACATCCGTTCCCATGCCGAGTGGGAGGTGGACGTGCGGTGGGCCGTGTGCAGGATGTGCTCGCCCAGGTCTACCAGGCCGATCTTCTCCCGCATAATAAAAAGCTCGGTCTTTCCGTTCCGTCGTGGGAGGGAAACGCCGAACTTCGAGTGCGTCCAAAGGCCGTCCGGGTCTCTGGCCGTGATGTCGTAGATAAGCAGCTCTTGCCATTCCATGGCGGCGCGGCCGCCCTGCTGGTAGAGCTCGATGGAGCGCGCCCCCAGGCTGTCCTGGTAGGGGAGCACGTAGGAGGTTGTGGGGGTCTGCCTTCCGAGCCGTACTTCTTTCACGGTATCAGCCATGGCATACCCCCTAAATACTTCGGATCATCCCCATGCGGGCCTCCTTTATCGGTTGGACACCGGGCTGGTGTCCAGCCCGGTGAAATTCCGGCGCGCCGACAGCACATCGGGCGAATCGTTCCAGGACTTCGTCCACACGTTCTGCGTCCGGCCGTCGCCCGGCGTGTACGTCACATCACAGCGGCAATTCTCGTGCCGCCGGTAGACGTCGTCGGGCACGTCCGGGTAGCTGTAAGATCCTGCAAGCGCCCGGCACCACGGGCAGCAGTTGGGGTCGGCCCGGCGCCGCACCCGCGGGCGCAGCCCGGATTTTCCCTGGAAGTCCACGTTTCGCCGGATGCTCTCATCCACCACCGCCTGCGAGAAATTGACGACCGGCTCGCCCAGGATCCAGGCGATGTCGTCATACTGCAGCGCGCTGCTGAGGCGGTCCAAAAAGCCCTTGACCCGCGATTCGTTCAGCGGCACGGACTGCGCCTGCAGGCCCAGTCCTGCCGCCTCGTTGAGGGTGGTCTGCACCTGCTCGGCGGCGGCCGCCACCAGGCTGTGATCTTCCTCCAGCAGCGGGCGCACCACCCGGTCGGCGATGTTCCAATACATTCTCCCGTCGGGCAGTACCGCGCCGGAAAGGTTGGCCTGGAATGCCTCGCTCAAGGCCTCGCCCACCTGCCTGCTGTAGTCGTTGGCGTCCTGGTAGGTGCCTGCGCCCTGCCGGATCAGTTCCAGCAGCTGGGCAGCGCGCTGGCGGCCGCCCAGCCGGGAAGAAAAGTCGGCGCGGATGGCGTCCAGCAACGCCGGGGCCACATCCTCAGCCATTGGTCACCGCCTCCTCGCTCTCGGGCGCGATGCCCAGCAGGTCCTGCAGGTTGCCGGGGCCAAAGTAGCCGGGCACCGCCATGTTGATCTTGGTCACGGCGTCGCCGATGGAGGCGATGGCCCCGGCGTCCGGGTTGAAAACCGGCCCCCAGCTTGCCCGGGTAAGGTAGAGCTGGTTGCGCCGGTATGGGAAGTTGTCCCGCACACAGGCGGCCAGGTACCCCGCGTTGAGCAGGCCGCTGCCGATGGTCTTCTGGGCGTCGCTGGCCGTCAGCTGCAGGTTTTCGTGGGCGGCCCGGATGGCCTCCACACTGCTGGGGTTGTCGGACGGAAAGCCCAGGTCGTCCAGCGTCAGGCCGGTCTCGCCTGCAAAGAGGCTGGCAAACATCCGCACCTGGTCGGTGTAGGGCTGCATGGACTGCTGCGCGAACTGCCCCACCGTCGGACTGTCCCCGCTTTCGTCTTTGGAAAAGGCCAAAAAGTTGGAGATCGTAGCCTTGGTGGAATCGAACTCCGCGTCCTCGGCCAGCCCCAGCACGTAGCGCTGGGGGTAGCTGTAGAACTCGCCGCTCACCTCGCTGCGCATGATGGAGCGCAGCGCGCCCTGTACCAGCCCCATGCAGGCGCGGCTGATGCGGCTGTGCCCGAACGGGCGGCTGGCATCCGGCTTGTAGAGGACCGGCACCAGCAGCGGGTAGGGCGCGAGGTTTTCGTACAGCCTGCTCTGGCGGTCTTGGTAGATCCATGTCCGTCCGGCCAGGAAGTACGCCTCCACCACCGGGCGCTCGTACTTGTCGCGCTGCAGCACGGCGTAGCCTTCGCGCAGTAGGCCGGTGGTATCGTCCAGGATGCCTGTGGCGTTGGCCCCGTCGATGACCTGCAGCCGCGGGAATCCGTCTTCCGCCGGTGAGATGTAGATAAACGAGCAGGACGCGATGAGCGCCGAGCGGATCGCGCTGCGGAACAGCACATCGGGGTTGTTCATTGCGTAGATCTGGTTCAGGTTGTAGTTGTCATTTTTCCAGGTGCGGAAATTCAGCCGGTTCGCCAGCGCGTCCACAGAGGTCGCGCACCAGCCCAACACCAGGCTGTAGTCGTTGAAGATCCGGCGGGGAATGACCCCGCTCAGGTCCTGCACCCGTTCCTTGGCGTCGAAGTAGCGGTAGCGCAGCAGGACCCGGCGCCGTTTTTCGTCCAGTTTGCGGCGCAGATACCCCATACCGCGGGGTTTGTAATCGGTCATTCGGGCCCCTCCTTTGTTTTTCGCGTGAAAATATTCCCAGTAACTGCGGTGAAGTACGAAAGGCCCCCGGGGAGGGGGTCACCCCCCCTACCTGCCGCGGTACGCGGTCCAGTCGCAACTCTGCGGCAGCACACGGTTGGATATTTCCTCGGACACTGCCTCCTTGCTCGGTTTGAGCTTGTCGGACTTCTGCCGGTTGCAGCACCAGTGCGCGAGCTGCAAGTTGTCGATGTCGGACGGATGCCCGCCTCGTGCGATGGGAATGATATGGTCAATGCAGGCAGACAGCGGGTGCGGATACTTGAGTGAGAAGTCCACAGGCTTGCCGCAGATCCCGCAGACAGTCTGCGTTGCGAAGATGCGTTTCTTGTTCCGCTCAAAGGCCAGGCGATGGGTGCCGTCATGGTCGGGGCGGTTTCGCTTTTCCGCCATGCTGCTACCCCCTCTGCTCCCCACAAGGGGGAGGGTATTCAAAAAAAGCCCCGCCCGGCAGCGCAAGGACAGATGCTCTTGTTTTACCTCGGAAGGGAAACTTCATAGGGCTTAAAACCACGCCGTTTAAATTCGTCTTCTGCGATTGCTCTTGCAATACCCATAAATCGTTTTTCTCTATCAATGACTTGTCCGGCAGTCAAATTTAATTTTCCCAACTGTTTGACTTGCTCTGCGTATCTATTTTGTGCATTTCTGTACGCCCTTGCCTGTTCAAGTTCTCTCCCACCGTGGTTTCCAAGTTCTTTTGCGGTTCGTTCATGGGATTTCGCTTGCCCGCCTAATGCTGTATAGGGTTCTCGCAAAATGTCTGTTGCCCACGCCACTTGCTTTTCGCTGCCACTCATTCGTGGGGCAGAAAATTCGGCAACACGTCCCATTCCACCAGCCGATCCCGCGCTTCCTCTACCTCCCATGAATTGCAATCCTCCTATCCCTGATTTCATCTTGATGCGGCCTAATTTTCACAACGTTCCAGTCAAATTCTTCCGGGCATTTCCCGTACCACAAAATCTGCCTGGGCTTTAGCCGCTTAATCGCTTCTCTGCACCCTACCGCAAAGGCTTCTTGCGCTTCTTTGCTATTTTGCGTTCCGACGCTTGAAATACTTACAATTCCATTTTCCGGCTCTCCATCAAAGCACCATGCAAAGCTGTCCGTATCGCTCCAACACAAGGTTGGAATAACGCGGATTCCGTGCATCTGCCAATAGGCCGCCAACCAGTGCTTGCGGTAGTGGTTGTATATCCGCATTGCCTCCGGCATATCTGTATACTGCGAAAAGTCCGGCGCGCATACAGCGTCGAATTTCCGCAAAAGCGGGATGTATCTGTCGGGCCGGTTCCACAATCGCGCGAACTGGTAATCGTCCAAATAGAAATGAATGCCTTTCCCTGTGGGATTTTTACAGGTTTTGGCGTAATTAAAGGGAATCCATTGCAATTTGTGAATAGGTATGTCCGTTTCTAGCTTGATGAACGGGATTTGATACGGTCCAACTCCAAAAAACTGCATCTTGTCTAGGTTTTCAAAATCAAGCACATACAATCTCCTACCTGATAGTGGAATGTATCTCTGCTTCCCAGCCTTATAGCGCAGGAACGTCATTACAAAGTATCGGGTATCGTCCATCTCAAAGGCCAGGCGGTGGGTGCCGTCATGGTCGGGGCGGTTTCGCTTGGATGTGGTTGCCATATCAGCCCCCTGGGGTATTCCTAAAAAGGCCCGCCCGGCAGCGCAAGGACAGATGCTCTTGGTCAGATGTGCTTGGCCATCTCCCGCCTGCCGGGCGGTGCTCGCAATCCCTGCCCGGCCTCGCGCGGCCGGGTCGGGGCATGACAAAGCCCCCGGCGGGTGCCGAGGGCTGTTCGAGCCGCCTCTTATACCCCGCTGGCGGCAAGCGGCCAGAATCCCCGACATGGGGCACATCGTGGAGAGGTGTGCCGGGGTTGCCTCGTCCTATGCGCGCTGGACTTCGGCATTGGCAGGAGCGCCCTTTTCGAGAGAGAATGCCGGCTTTGGAGACCGGAGTTTTACCTTAAACTACGCCCCTATATAAAGCCGCACGCGGGTCTCGCTCCCGCGCACACCCAACCGGGTGGCGCCCATCCGCCAGCGGACAGAAGGCGGTGGCTGTGCGACATAGTATCCGGCTTATACGCCACGACGCAAGGAGGATGCGCAGCCGGAATGTGGCTGGAATTAGGAGGTATCAAGCATGGTCATGCCCACACTGGATACATGATAGCGGCCGGGTGCTGTGCCGGCCCGGCCGCCGCAAAGGAAGAAACCTGGAAGGCTGTCTGTCTCACCATTCCATGGTATCAGTTTACTCCGTCGAAAGTGACATGGAGGGACATCTTAAAGCCTCTATCGCTTTTCGGTGCAGCCGTTTTGCGTGGCGCTCCGAAATATAGAGTCGGTTGGCGATCTTGAACCACGGCAGCCCGTCGATATAGCGGGCCTGCAGCACATCCCGCTGCAGGGCGCTGGGCAGCGCATTGATGGCGGCCTCGATCTCCACGCGGATGTGCTCGGACGCCTCCAGCTGCTTTTGCAGCTCCCGCTGGTACTGGTCCAGCAGCTCGGCGCCCCGCTCGATTTTGGTGCCGTCCTGGCTGCCGCCGCCGACTACCGGCCGCAGGGCCTGTGTGGTGGACTCCGCCCGGCTGCGCACCGCCTTGATACGGTCCCGCAGGCGGGCTTCATCCCGCAGCGCCTGCCAGTACCTGCGCAGCCAGGCAACTTTCTCCTCGTAGGTCATTTGTCCTCCTTTCCGCGTGGCTTGAAGCACCTCGGCAGCACGCAGGCCGCGCCGGTCGTGTGCCACGGGCAGTGCAGGCAGGCGCCGGTCTTGCGGGCCTGGCGGTCTATGTAGGCATTCACCACCGCCCGCCGGCGGCGCTGCTCTTTGCGGTGACGTTCAAGTAGGGTCATCCGGGTCACCTCCATGCGTGTGGTCCATCCAGATCGGCGGCTCCTGGCGCTGCCGCCAGGCTTCTTGCCGCCTGCCCTCGTCCCGGCCGGAGACATGGGCCGCCGCAAAGCCAACGGCGATGGCAGCGCCGCCGATCAGGCGGACAATCCAGTCAGGCATTATCTGTGCCCCCTTCCGCCCTAGCCACGATCCGGCTAATTTTCCGCAGCACCGCGCAGCCGTCCCGGCGGCAGTTGTGCTCATGCCCGCAGCCGACGCAGGCGCCGGGGCGTTCCTCTGTCACCAGCCGCTGCAGCTGGCGGGTCAGGCCCGGCGTCGGGCTGTCGTAGGGCACGCTGGTGCCCCGGCGGGCGTCAAATCTCAGGTTCTTGGGCATCCTGCATCGCCTCCATACTAATCTGTCCGTCTACCTGGAATTCCCAGTCATCGTATCGGATTCCGATTCTCGAAAAAATCTGCTTCGCGGTGTCCGAGATCATCTGCTGCGGCACCGCATTGCCATATAAGCCGCAGGCTGGCCACCGCTTTGCCCAGTCGGCCTTTTGGCTGTGCAAACCACCATAGGCAATGCACTTTCGCACCTTCTTTGAGTTGTATCTAAATTCCCGCAGATTGCAGCATGTACCACAGCACTCGTCTTTTTCTCCAAAATAAAGCCGCATCAGCTCAAACGGTTTCTGCTTCATCCTGCATCGCCTCCAATCGTTTCCAGAGAATGTCCACGGCTTTGTCAGTCATGGGGGCACCACAATACTGACAGAAGTCTGTTTCCAGCCCAACGTATTTTTTCCCGCAAATAGAGCACTGACATTTTGGCACATCTTTGCTACTATATCTCGCATCAATCCATTTTCCCCGCATCTTCTCCACTTGCTCGCGGGTGATTGGGTGGAGAGATTTCATCGCCATAGCCAGTACCTCAGAACCAGGCATTGTGGAATGTCCAAATCCAAGATTGCACCATTCTCTAAATTTTTGATATGCTTCTTCCCGTGTCATTCCTGCACCTCCCATTCCTTGCATCCATAGGTCACAAAATCTGCACAGTAGGGGCTGTCGCCATTGCAGCATACGCCGTTGTACGGTTCCCACCAGCGGCAGGTGTCACAGCTCATTTTGTGCCTCCGTGATATAAATTTCCGTTCTCGGCTTGTCCCTATCCAGCAGCACCCGGCTGCCGTCATGGCTCACCACGATTTTGCTGTTATCATCCGCCAGCACGCCAGCAGTCACAAGCGCGTCACAGGCAGCCTCAAGAAGATTCACCAGGTCCACTTTCCGCGCCGTCGGCATATAAAACAGGCACTTCACATTCACCGGCGTATTGATTGGTTCTTTGCGCTGCAAGCACCACAAGGCCGCTTCCTCATACTCTCGGTATTGCTTGCTCGGCAGCAGTCGGACATTCTTGCCGCGCTTGCAAACTGGGCATTTCTGGCCTGTATGTACCACCTGGGCGCTGTTCTTTTTGGTGACTGGCGGCAGGGGGATGGTGTAATGCTCGTTCATAAATCACCTCGAAAAATAACAACCATACTTGGAAACGGCGCGCTGTTTCTTGCGCCTCCGAATTTCAATCGTCCGCGCACAAATCGAACCGTTGCATATCGGTTGAGATAGCAAAAGTCGTGGAACCACTTTGTATCTGTTCTCGCTGGCAAAAGCATAACGACTACGGCATTTTTATCTTTTGCCGTGTTATAGGCTTTTTCTACCCATTTTCCGATGTTTCTTCCGTACGGTGGGTTACACCAAACAGTTCCCTTCCACTCCTGTTTTAGACCATCTTGCTCAGGTGTGAAGTAGTGCTCACATTTTGCATTTTCGGGCAGTGCACAAGCGTCCAGTGTAAAGTGGAAAAGGTTGTCCAGATCATCAAAAAATGCTTGCGGGGTTTCCCAAAGTTCCGATTTACTGCTGTATAAGGCGCTCGAAATCAATGATCACTCACCTCCGGCGGTTCCGGCAAAGGCATCCAGTGCGTTACAAAGGGCCTTTCACGGTCAATATATGGCCAACCCCAGAGCAGCCAATCAGTCACCCTTTCTCCATCGATCTCATCGGTTACAAGTTTCCCCTCGTAAATTCCATGATGCAACATCTTCTTATTTTCTGGAACATAGACAAGAACCGATTTGTCGTGTGTGAATGTCCGATCTGCTTCCGGCAGCCGTTCCGCTACGGGAATCCATCTCTGTGCCTTGATAAAGTGCCCGCAGTCCCTCTCCATGTCCGGGTCTGGGCTGTCAGTCACCAT
>ERZ1090862.120-NODE-120-length-32476-cov-7.048395_pt1 | contig 32476 bp, 31 predicted proteins | sample MGYA00478481_ERZ1090862 | MGnify/ENA primary metagenome ERZ1090862 (study PRJEB33644, sample SAMEA5815745) | chicken gut metagenome | biome: Chicken; feature: Gastrointestinal Tract; material: Caecum | place: Ireland | collected 2019-01-01 | study: A study of the... | reverse complement strand
CAAGGTCGGGGTCGCGGGTTCGAACCCCGTCTGTCGCTCTGAAAGAAGCACTTGACCTTTTGAAAAGGGTTCAGGTGCTTTTTCTTTTCTGTACATTGGTTCGATGTGACTATCTCAAAGAAATACCGGCATGTGCCGTGATAAGAAGCTGCCAGGGAACGAAGGATTGTTTTCCGGCAAAAAGATTTTGTGTTATAATGGACTGACCGGAAGGATTATGTGATCCATGTTGATCATGAAAGGAAAGAAAGAGGTGTCTGAATGAAAAAGATAAAGCTTGCCCTTCTGGGGCTCGGAACAGTCGGCACAGGTGTTTATAAGCTGATTCATATGCGGTCTGACGTGATGGAGCAGACGATCGGCGCACAGCTGGAGATCAAAAAGATCCTTGTGCACAATATAAACAAGAAAAGAGAGGGGATCGATCCATCTCTTCTTACAGATGACTGGAAGGAGATCATCACGGATGACGAGATTCAGATCGTGGTGGAAGTCATCGGTGGGATAGAGCCTGCCAGGACGATGATCCTGGAGGCGCTGCGGGCAGGAAAGAATGTGGTGTCTGCCAACAAGGACCTGATCGCAGAGCAGGGAAGAGAATTGCTGGACACGGCCCAGGAGGCGGGACAAGATTTCCTTTTCGAGGCGGCAGTGGCCGGCGGGATACCCATTATCCGTCCACTGAAACAGTGCCTTGCGGCAAATGAGATTTCAGATGTCCTGGGGATCGTGAACGGGACTACAAACTACATCCTGACAAAGATGTTTGAGGATGGGATGGAATTTTCGGATGCTCTGAAAAAAGCTCAGGAGCTGGGATATGCAGAGGCGGATCCCACAGCGGATGTGGAGGGATTGGATGCCGGGAGAAAGGTAGCTATCATGGCGTCTATTGCATTTCATTCCAGGGTGGTATTCCAGGACGTATATACGGAAGGAATCTCAAAGATCACGGCTGCGGACATTGCCTACGCGAAGGAGTTTGACAGTGTGATCAAGCTCCTGGGGGTGGCGAGAAATACGGAGACAGGGATCGAGGCAGGGGTTTATCCGGTCATGCTGAACAAGGACCATCCTCTGGCTTCCGTGCGAAATTCCTTCAATGCCGTGTTTATCCACGGAGATGCAGTGGATGATGCCATGTTTTACGGGCGCGGCGCAGGAGAGATGCCCACTGCCAGCGCGGTGGCAGGCGATGTGATCGATGTTGCAAGGGATATCGCATATGGATGTACCGGAAGGATCAGCTGTACCTGCTACAGACAGCTTCCGGTAAAACCCTTCGGAGAAGTGGAGAATAAATTTTTCATCCGCATGCAGGTTCAGAATCGTCCCGGAGTCCTGGCACAGATCGCCAGGGTGTTCGGAGAACATGAGGTCAGCATTGCGAGAGTCGTCCAGAAACATGTACATGAAGAACAGGCGGAACTGGTGATCGTGACGGAGAAGGTAAAGGAACTCTATATGAAGGATGCGCTGGATGAACTGGGAAGGATGGAAAATATTTTCGAGGTCAGCAGTGTCATAAGGGAATTTTAGCGGAGGACACAGATGGAGAAACGCGGCCAGCCCATAGGCTTTATGATCAAGCAGATAAATAACGTGTACGAGAAAGATCTCAATGAGAGGCTGAAGACGATCGGGATCACTGCGTCCCAGTGCGCGGTGCTGGACTATCTTTTCCATACGAGTAAGGAAGAAGTCAGCCAGCGGGATGTGGAGCGCAGTCTGAACCTGAAGAATCCGACTGTCACAGGACTGCTCAAACGGCTTGATGAGAAAGGCTATATCCTCTGCGTTCCAAATGCGTCGGATAAAAGGAAGAAGAATATCTATCTCACAGAGAAAGCCTATGATATTCAGCGCCGTATGGAGAATGACCGCAGAAAGCTGGATAAGGAACTGACGAGGGGAATGACCAAAAGGGAGATCGCGGCGCTGAGGAAGAATCTGGAGAAACTGCTGTATAATATTGCGGATCCGTGAAAAATTTAACAGGTGCCGTGTACTTTGTAACAAGTACACGGCACCTGTGAAAAAAATATCAAGGAGGAAACAGATGAGTTACGCTGATAAGGTTTTTATAGATATGTGCCGGGACATCATAGACAACGGCACGAGCACGGAGGGGGAGAAAGTACGCCCGGTATGGGAGGATGGCACTCCGGCATATACGATCAAGAAATTCGGGGTTGTGAACCGGTATGATCTGTCAAAGGAGTTCCCGGCGCTGACGCTGAGACGTACGGCGATCAAGAGCTGTGTGGATGAACTTCTGTGGATCTGGCAGAAGAAGTCCAACAATGTTCATGAACTCAGAAGCCATATCTGGGACAGCTGGGCAGATGAGACGGGGTCTATCGGGAAAGCCTACGGCTACCAGATGGGAGTGAAGCATCAGTACAAGGAGGGGATGATGGACCAGGTGGACCGGGTCATCTACGACCTGAAGAACAATCCCTACAGCCGCAGGATCATGACGAATATCTATGTGCATCAGGATTTACATGAGATGAATCTGTACCCCTGTGCCTACAGCATGACCTTCAATGTGACAAAGGAGAAGGGCAGCGATGTCCTTACCCTGAACGGGATCCTGAACCAGCGTTCCCAGGACGTGCTTACGGCAAATAACTGGAATGTCTGCCAGTATGCGGTGCTCATCTATATGCTGGCGCAGGTATGCGGTATGAGAGCAGGAGAGTTTGTGCACGTGATCGCGGACGCACACATTTACGACCGGCATATCCCCATGATCGAGGAACTGATCTCAAGGGAGCCTCTGCCGGCGCCGAAATTCTGGTTGAATCCGGAGATAAAGGACTTCTATGACTTTACGCCGGATGATGTGAGGCTGGATGACTATGAGACCCATCCGCAGATCAAAAACATACCCGTAGCAGTATAGGAAAAAAGAAAAGAGAAAGGTGCAGACAGTATGAAAGCGATTTTGTCAGCGGACAGAAACTGGGGGATTGGATACCAGAACAGACTCCTGGTGAGCATTCCTTCAGATATGAAATTTTTCAGGCAGACCACAACAGGGAAAGTAGTCGTCATGGGACGCAAGACACTGGAAAGCTTCCCCAACGGGATGCCATTGAAGAACAGGACGAATATCGTTCTGACGGGAAACAAAGACTATCATGTAAAAGACGCGGTCATTGTACATTCGAAGGAGGAACTTCTGGAAGAGCTGAAGAAATATGACACAGACACGGTCTATGTGATCGGCGGGGAGAGCATCTACCGGATGCTCCTTCCCTATTGTGACACAGCCTATGTCACAAAGATCGACCGCGCGTTCCAGGCGGACACATTCTTTCCGAACCTGGATGAGATGGATGAATGGGTGATGACAGAGGAGAGCGAAGAACAGACCTGCTTTGATCTGGAGTTTACGTTCACAAAATATGAGCGCCGATAGGATGAGGATATGACAGATATGACAGGAAGATCAGGAAAGAGGAAGAGAAGGGGGAGTTTTCGCTCCCGCGCCCTGGCAGCGGCGGGTTGCGTTTTGCTTTCCGGTAGTCTGCTGGCAGGCTGCGGAGGAACAGAAGCCTCCGGCAGCGGGGCAAAGGGGCAGGAGGATGAAGGAAAGATCAGCGTTGTGACGACGATCTTTCCTCAGTATGATTTTGTCCGCCAGATCGCGGGAGATCAGGTGAACTTGAAAATGCTTCTTAAACCCGGCGAAGAGACTCATTCCTATGAGCCGACACCCCAGGATATCATCGCCATACAGAACAGTAATGTGTTCATCTATGTGGGCGGGGAGAACGATGCCTGGGTGGAAGAGATCCTGGAATCCATGCCGGAGTCTGATATGGTCACTCTGAAACTGATGGACTGTGTGGATACCGTGGAGGAAGAAGAGGTGGAGGGCATGCAGTCGGAGCCTGGACACAGCCATGAGGAAGAGGAGGAACATGTCCACGAAGGAGAGGAAGAAGAGGAAACACATTCTATCCATGAGATCGATGAACATGTCTGGACTTCTCCGGAAAATGCTTCTGCCATTGTGGGAAAGATCCGTGACATTCTGATAAAAGAGGATCCGTCCAACAGTGGGTTCTATGAGAAAAATGCCGAAGAATATCAGGAGCGGCTGGCTGAACTGGATCAGGAGTTCCGGGATGTGGTCAGCAATGCAAAACGGAATCTGCTGATCTTCGGAGACAGATTCCCTTTCCGGTATTTTGCGGATGCGTATGGACTGGATTATTATGCCGCCTTTCCGGGATGCGCTTCGGATACAGAACCAAGCGCGGCTACCATGGCTTTTCTGATCAACAAAGTAAAGGAAGAAAAGGTTCCGGCAGTAATAAAAATGGAACTCAGCAATGACAACATTGCCAATGCGATCGCGGAGGCAACGGGGACAGAGGTGAAAACGTTCTACAGCTGCCACAATCTGACGGCGGAAGAGTTTGAGAACGGGGAGACCTACCTGAGTATGATGGAGAAAAATGTGGAGACACTGAAGGAGGTATTGAACGGATGGCTCTGATAAAATGCGAAGATGTTTCGATCGGATACGAGGGGCAGACTGTGGTCAGGAACCTGAATTTTCATATTGACAGCGGAGACTACCTCTGTATCGTGGGAGAGAACGGATCGGGAAAGAGCACTCTGGTCAAGAGTCTTCTGGGATTGAAAGGTGTGGAGAGCGGAAGAATTCTGTTCGGCGATGGTCTGAAGCAGGATGAGATCGGATATCTACCTCAGCAGACGGACGTACAGAAGGATTTCCCCGCCAGTGTGTATGAGGTGGTCCTTTCCGGGCGGCTCAACAGCAGAGGACTGAAGCCCTTCTACAGTCGTGCGGATAAAGAGCAGTCCTGGGAAAAGATGGAACTTCTCGGAATCCAGGATCTGGCAAAACAATGCTTCCGGGATCTGTCCGGAGGACAGAGACAGAGAGTCCTTCTGGCCAGGGCTCTGTGCGCCACAAAAAAACTGCTCCTCCTGGACGAACCGGTGACCGGACTTGATCCGATCGTCACAACAGAGTTTTATGAGTTGATCCGCAGGATCAACAGAGAATCCGGCATCGCGGTGGTTATGGTGTCCCACGATATCGAAAGCGCGGTAAAGGATGCCACCCACATCCTGCATCTGCAGGAGAAAGTCCTTTTCTTCGGCACCGCGGAGGATTATCAGAAGAGCCGGGTGGGAAAAACGTTTCTCGGAGGTGGACAGGATGATTGATACAATGGTTGAAATGCTGTCTTATCCCTTTATGGTCAGGGCGTTTACCGTGGGCGCTCTTGTGGCTTTATGTTCGGCCCTCCTGGGCGTGAGCCTTGTGCTGAAACGGTATTCCATGATCGGAGACGGGCTGTCCCATGTGGGCTTCGGGGCCCTTGCGGTAGCAACAGCGCTGAATGCGGCGCCGCTTGCAGTGGCGATCCCTGTGGTCATCGTTGCCGCGGTGCTTCTTCTGCGCATCAGCGGAAACAGCAGGATCAAGGGGGATGCGGCGATCGCCCTGATCTCCACCAGTTCCCTGGCAGTGGGCGTAATGGTGATCTCGGTCACTACGGGAATGAACACAGATGTATACAACTACATGTTCGGGAGTATCCTTGCCATGAGCGAGGAGGATGTCCGGCTCAGCGTGATCCTTTCTGCAGTGGTGCTGGTACTCTTTATCTTCTTTTATCAGAAAATCTTTGCCATCACCTTTGATGAGACCTTTGCCCAGGCTACCGGAGTGAAAGCCGGGCTTTACAATACGCTGATCGCTGTGCTGACGGCGGTCACGATCGTGCTGGGTATGCGCATGATGGGGGCGCTGCTGATCTCCAGTCTGATTATATTCCCTGCGCTTACATCCATGCGGGTGTGCAGGACATTTAAGGGTGTGATCATCAGTTCTGCTGTGGTCTCCGTGGTGTGCCTGATCGCAGGGATCATGGTGTCTTATCTGTGTTCCACTCCGGCGGGAGCAAGTGTGGTCATGGCGAATCTCGTGGCGCTTGTTCTGTATTCCGTGATCGGGTTCCTGAGGAACCGGGGAATGAGGCGGTCATGACAGCGGCGGCAGCAGTGTGTACGGTGGTTCTGGGGACTTTTTATATCCGTCTCAAGAAAAGGGAGAAAACAAAGGCTCTGGCATGCAAGGCGCTTGCCACGTTTATGCCGGCACTTCTCCTTCTGCGGGCGGTTCCGTCCGTGGAACAGGGGGCGATTCCGGTGTCTCTGTTCAGCTGGACTCTGGCGGCGCTGGTGTTCTACATTGCGGCGGACGTACTGCTGGAGTGCAGGTTCGTACTCGGTGCAGTGATCTTCAGTGCCGGACATCTCTGCATGATCATCGGATTTCTCACCGGAGGGGAAGTCTCAGGAGGATCGGCAGGGATCATTCTGCTCACAGCGTTCTTTGTTGTCGCGGCCTGTTTCGCGGTGCGGAGACACATTCCTCATCTGAAGGGAAAAAGACTGCTCCTTCCGGCCATCGCATACGTTGCGGTCCTGAGTGTGATGGCATCTTTGGGTGTGATAGCGGGGCTTCAGACAGGAAACTGCATCGGGATGTTCTCTGCGCTCGGCGGTGTTGCCTTTGTGGTCTCGGATATTCTTCTCGGAATGAACCGGCTGGGACGGAAGCGGAGCCGGGCGAGAGGCGCGGCGGTGCTGATCCTGTATTATCTGGCGGTGTATCTGCTTTCCATGAGAGTGTGGTGGTGAGCGGCAGGTTTGAGAGCGACCTGCCCCTCGAAAAGAGGGTCTGAGAGGAAGCCGGAGCCATCAAAAGCCGTATGCGGAAGACCCTGGAAAAGTGAATGAGCGAAAATAGTTGAAAAAGAAAGCCAAAATAGACACAAAGAAGCAAAAAAATGCCTGTGCATGTCACAGGTATTTTTTTTATACTCATAACAGAAAGCGTAAAACAGTTTCTGGAGCATAGAGATATGCTGATCAAGAAATGAAAAGGAGAAAGATGTTATGAAGCAATATGAAGTTTTTCAGATGAAATTTTGCGGAAAGGAAATGGCAGAGGATCAGGTCAATGTTCCGGTAAAGGCAGAATTTACTCTGGGAGGGAAGACGACCGAAGTCAGAGGGTTCTGTACGGGAGAGGGAAATTTTGCGGTGCGGTATCTTCCTCTGGAGACCGGTACCTGCACTTACCGGGTGGAATATCCGGGAGCAGACGGGAAGACAGAAATCCTGGAAGGGAGTGAAGAAGTGGCCCCTGCAGAGTCCGGCACCCACGGACCGGTGAGAACGGCAGGAACTGCCTTTGCTTATGAGGACGGCAGCAGCTACATCCCCTTTGGAACGACGATATACGCCCTCCCTGCACAGAGCGGCGCACAGATCGAACAGACGCTGGAAACACTTAAGCAGGCGCCATTTAATAAGCTGCGCATGTGCGTTTTCCCAAAATACTATGATTTTAACAGGGAAGACCCTGAGCTGTTTCCGTTTGAGAGGGGAGAGGGAGAGAAAAAGTGGAATGTCAGAAGACCGTGTTTTGCCTTCTGGGATAAGCTGGATGATATCCTGATCCGCTTAAACAATCTTGGCATCGAGGCGGATCTGATCCTCTTTCATCCTTATGACTGCTGGGGGTTTTCAGAACTTTCCATGGAGAAAGCGAAAACTTATCTGGAGTATGTTGTCCGCCGGCTGGCAGCGTTCCCGAACATCTGGTGGTCCCTGGCAAATGAATATGATCTGATGGACTATACAGAAGGAGAATGGAAAGAATTCGCTGCATTCATCGGAGAAATGGATCCTTGGGGCCATCTGCTGAGCAATCACAACTTTGTCCATCCCTGGGATTTTGCAGATAAAAATACGACCCATTGCTGCCTTCAGAGCTCCGATGCAGTGAAAATCCCGGATTTCCTGAAAAAATACGAAAAACCTGTGATGTACGACGAAGTGGGGTATGAGGGAAATATTCCCTATAACTGGGGAAACCTTTCCGCCTTCGAGGAAGTAAACCGTTTCTGGAAGATTTTCTGCTATGGAGGATACGCTACCCACGGAGAAACCTTTATGGAAAAAATGGACGGCAGCCAGGTATTATGGTGGAGTAAAGGAGGCACGCTGAAGGGAGAGAGCCCGAAACGGATCGGCTTTATGAAGGAACTGGCTTACAGCCTTCCGGCTCCCATGACATTTTACGAGGCAAGGCAAGTGCCGGAAACGCAGGAGGAGCTGAGAAAACTGGTGGATTCGGGGCAGCCCGGAATCTCGGATAATTCGGTTTTCCGCTGCATGTGCCGGATAACGGAGTCGGAATTCGAGCATATGAGAGAATTCATGAGTCAGCCTGTCCTTCATCATGGGGATCAGGTGTTCCTTGCCTATCTGGGTGACGCGTGTACTATCTGCGGGATGATGGAACTGCCTCAGACGGGGAAATACCGGGTCGATGTGATCGACGTATGGGAGATGACCAGGAAGACCGTTCTGGAGGACGTAAACGGTCCTGTCCAGGTGCCCCTTCCGGGAAAAACAGGAATGGCGGTGCTTGCTGTGAAGACAGGAGAATGATCTTGGAACAGTGCATGGTCAGGAAGAAAAATACAGATCAGAGAGGGGCAGATCAATGGAATGGAAAGAAGCTTACTGGCTGGGGGTTCCCAGGTCAGAGATTAAAAAATGGAATATCCTGGAAGGTGATATGACGGGGAGATTCGCGTATTACCGCTGCGGATTCCATGCGCCGAAAGGAGCGCGCCTGATCGCTGCCATTGCGGCAGGATCCCGGTATCGGATGTGGGTCAACGGGCGTCCGGCAGGTTCCGGACCCTGCAAAGGAGACAGGTACCGTCAGTTTTATGACAGACTTGATCTGACAGGATACCTGATAGAGGGGGAGAATATTCTTGCTGTTCAGGTTTTGTACTGTGATCCGGATGCAGCGGTGAAACAGACGGATGAGCGTGCGTCCATCTTTGCCGTGGTATCACCCGGAGGCGGACACCGCCTTGCTTTGGAGGGGGAGCTCCTGGATGAAGATGGAAAAAGATGCGGGACCGTGACGACAGGAAAGGCGGACTGGAAAGTCTGGCTTGACGGAAGCTTTTACCTGAAGAGCACGAAGGTTACGGAAAATCTGGGGGCGGTCTGCGAGGAGATCGATCTCCGAAAGCCCCCGTCCGGATGGAAGATGCCCGGGTTTCAGGCGGAGAACTGGAGAGAGCCTGCATTGCTGGAAACGGTCCGACAAGACAGCTTTTCAGAAGGCGTGGGAATTATGCCTCGATTTCCACTGCGGGAACGGGAGATCCCGATGATGTATGAGCTTAGGGAATCCTTCATATCCGAAATAAAAACGGAGACCGGGCTCCTGGATGCAGGGAAACTTCAGGTGCCGGCAGAGGAAGGGACCGAACTCATCCTGGATGCAGGAGTGGTAAAAAACGGCTACCCCGTCTTCCGATTCCATGGAGGAAAGGGTGCTGAAATAAAGATCACCTATTTTGAAAAATTTATCCAAAACGGGAAAGTAATCCCGAGAGATGACGCGGAGCATGGTGAGATCGCGGGGATCACGGACACGGTGATCCTTGACGGGACGGATGTCACATATGAACCCTTCTGGTATCGCACGTTCCGTTTCCTGCGGATCAGGATCAAGGCGGGAAATGAAAGTCTGACGATAGAAACCCCGGAATTTTTACGGACCGGGTATCCTCTTCAAATCGGTTCCGAGATCCGTTTTTCAGAGAAGTGGGTGGAAGAGATCTGGAAGATGAGCGTCCGCACTCTTGAAAACTGTATGACGGAGACCTATATGGACTGTCCTTATTACGAGCAGATGCAGTTTCCTATGGACACCCGGCTTCAGGCCATGTTCACTTATTGCGTGAGCACGGATGTAAGACTGGCGAGAAAGGCGCTGGAAGACTATCACTGTTCCATGATCCCGGAAGGGCTGATCCACGGGAAATATCCGTCCGCCTATCCCCAGATCATCTCCACGTTCTCCCTGCATTATATTTATATGCTGAGGGAGTTTTATGAACAGACCGGGGAGGCAGAGACGGTGAAGAAATATCTCCCTGATATAGATATGATCCTGACTTATTATGACCGGAAGATCGGAGATGACGGACTTGTGGGCCGCCTGGGATACTGGGAGTTTGTGGACTGGCAGCCGGCGTGGGCCGAGACCGGAGGGATTCCGGCTGCACTTCAGGAAGGTCCCTCGACCATTATCAATCTGATGTATGCCCTTGCGCTGCGGAATGCGGCGGAACTGAACCGGATCTTCGGGAGAAGAGATACGGCAGAAGAGTATGAAAAGAGACAGGAGAAGATCCTGTCCAAGGTGGATGAACTGTGCTGGGATGAAAAAAGGCAGATGTATCGGGAAGGACCGGGATTTCAGCAGTATACTCAGCATGCACAGGCGTGGGCCGTGTTAAACGGTCTTGCGTATGGGGATAAGGCGAAGACAGCTCTGCAGCATGCGTGGGAGGAAGAGGATGTTCTGAAGGTCACCTTTTCCACTTCCTATGAATGGTTCCGGGCGCTGGAGAAGGTGGGAATGTATTCTATGACAGAGAAAGACATGGAACTCTGGAAAGGACTTCCCGCTCTCGGATGTACGACCTGTCCGGAGACCCCAGGGGATACAAGAAGCGACTGTCATGCATGGAGCGCTCTTCCCATCTATGAGATGGTCCGGACTATGGCGGGGATCTCTCCGGAAGGAGCAGGCTGGCAGAAAGCGCGGATTCATCCGAATATGGACTATATCCCGGATCTGGAGGGAACTGTCGTCACTCCGAAAGGAACAGTCCGGTTTTCCTACAGATCTGAACAGTGTGGAACGGGAGAAAGAAAATATACATATCAGATCACAATGCCGGAAGGACTGGATGCGGTGTTTGCAGGCAGAGACGGAAAGGAAAAAGAGCTGTCTGGAGGAGAGACATACCGGTTTACACTGTAAATACAGCCTTGAAGTTTTAACGGATCAGCACGGAAAGATTAAAATACATCAAGAAAACGTAATTGACAAAGTTAAAAATACACACTATAATGTATTTAAATTTTTAACAAAAATGCAGTGACAGGGAGGAGTACAGGATCTTCCGATGCGCAGAGAGGAGACGGACGGTGTAAGTCTCCGTGACGGGATCCTGGAAGTAGCCCTCGAGCAGTGGACCGAACGACGGAAAGAGCAGTCTGTTCCGCAGGAAAAAGACGGGCAGAGAAAGCAGAAGATGATATGATCCGTTTCAGTAGGCTCCAACGTTTTTCCCGCGTTACAGGGAAGCGGTATCGGATAATGCGGCCGTGCTTTTATGGAAAGCATGAGAAGAAGCGGGCTCCTGTACCGGCAGAGCGCAGAGAGAACTCTCTGAATTTAGGTGGTAACACGGATTAGGATTCGCCCTAAGCATATGATGTGCTTAGGGTTTTCTTTTCGATGTGAACAGTTAAAAGGAGGTAGTACATTGAGACAGATCACGGGAAACAAATTACTGGTAAGAGCGTTGAAAGAAGAGGGAGTGGACACACTCTTCGGCTATCCGGGAGCGTGTACGATCGATATCAGCGATGAGCTGTATAAACAGGATGATATTAAAGTGATCCTGCCAAGACATGAGCAGGCACTGGTCCATGAGGCGGATGCCTACGCCAGGACAACTGGAAAAGTTGGCGTGTGCCTGGTGACGAGCGGCCCGGGGGCGACAAACCTGGTGACCGGACTTGCCACGGCAAACTACGACAGTGTGCCGCTTGTCTGTTTTACCGGGCAGGTGGCAAGACATCTGATCGGAAACGACGCGTTCCAGGAGGTTGACATTGTAGGGATCACAAGGAGCATTACGAAATACGGCGTGACGGTCCGCAGACGGGAGGATCTGGGGCGGATCATTAAGGAAGCCTTCTATATCGCCAGGACAGGAAAACCCGGGCCTGTGCTCATCGACCTTCCGAAGGATGTGATGGGAGAACTGGGAAGTCCGGAATATCCGAAGACCGTAAATATCCGGGGATATAAACCGAACACGAGCGTTCATATGGGACAGCTCAAACGTGCCATCAAGATGCTGAAAAAGGCGGAGAGACCGCTGTTCCTTGCGGGAGGAGGCGTCAATATCGCAAGGGCGAACGAAGTCTTTACCGAGGTGGTCAACAAGACAAACGTTCCTGTCGTCATAACGATCATGGGGCGGGGAGCCATCCCGACCAATCATCCGCTCTTTATCGGCAATCTGGGAATGCACGGGGCATATGCAGCCAACATGGCGGTCAGCGAGTGCGATCTTCTGTTTTCCATCGGAACAAGGTTTAACGACCGTATTACGGGAAAACTCCATGCGTTTGCGCCGAAAGCTCAGATCGTCCATATCGATATCGATACAGCCTCCATCTCCAGAAATATCCAGGTGCATGTTCCCATTGTGGCGGACGCTCTGGAGGCGATCACAAAGATGAATGAGTATGTGGAGCCCTGTGAGACGGAAGCATGGAGAAAACAGATCAGCGGGTGGAAGGAAGAGCATCCTCTTACCATGAAAAACCGGGGTCAGATGGGGCCGAAAGATATCATAGACGAGATGAACCGACAGTTTGACGATGCGATTATTGCGGCGGATGTGGGACAGCATCAGATGTTCGTGGCCCAGTACACGGAGATCACGGAGAAAAAACAGCTCATCATGTCCGGTGGTCTCGGAACCATGGGATACGGGTTTCCGGCTGCCATCGGAGCGCAGATCGGTAATCCGGAGAAGACGGTCATCGCAGTGTGCGGAGACGGTGGGATGCAGATGAATATCCAGGAGTTTGCGACGGCGGTCCTGGAAGAACTTCCGCTGATCCTCTGTGTGTTCAACAATGAGTATCTGGGAATGGTGCGCCAGTGGCAGAAGCTGTTCTACGGGAAACGATATGGTATGACGAATCTCCGTTCCGGAGCACTTTACAGGAGAACCCATGGTGAGGAGATGCCGGAATATACGCCGGATTTCGTCAAACTTGCCGAGAGCTACGGGGCAGTCGGACTTCGTGTGACGAAAAGAGAAGAAATCGCTCCGGCATTTGAAGAGGCGAAGAAGAACCGCAGCAGAAAGGTTCCCACGCTGATCGAGTTCATCATTGATCCGGAGGAACTGGTCTATCCGATGGTGAAACCGGACGGAACTCTGGAAGATATGATCATGGACTGCTAGGAAAAAGGAGGAAAAGCAGATGGATAATAATATGAAAAAGAGATGGATCTCCCTCTATGTGGAAAATCAGGTCGGCGTGCTTTCTAAGATTTCCGGACTTTTTTCCGGCAAATCCTATAACCTGGACAGTCTGACCGTGGGGACCACAGAGGATCCGACGGTATCAAGGATGACCATTGCGACAGTGAGCGATGATGAGACGTTTGAACAGATCAAGAAACAGCTTAATCGTATGGTAGAGGTGATCAAGGTCATTGACTTTACAGATATCTTTGTCAGGATGAAAGAGATCCTCTATGTCAAAGTGTTTAAGTGCACCCCGGAGGATAAAGTAGAGGTATTTCAGATTGCGGAGACATTCAAGGCAAAGGTCATTGACTATGGCAGGGACAGCGTCCTTGTAGAATTTGTCCAGACCGCGACTAAGAACGATGCGGTGGTAAAGCTGATGAAAGAGGAATTTAAGACCATCGAGGTCGTGAGAGGCGGAAGTGTCGGCATCGAGTCCATCAGTATGATGGAGAGATAACAGCCGGTACGGCACGGGAAGGGTCCAGAGACAGGACGGCAGGAAAACAGCAGAGTCAGACACAGAAAGAGTGCGTTTCCGGGGAATCTGAGTGAACCGGAAACCGCACTCTTTGCTTTTTATGGTCATGCTCCGAAGGTCTGGCTCAGCAGTTCAACAGATGTGCGGATCTCCTGGCTGTCTGTCCGAAGGATCTTGTAATCGCTGTCCTCAGAGAGACCGAGTCCGATGCCTTCTTTCCGGAAGATCATAGCACTTTCCAGTTCCACCTTTCCGGACATGTGATAAGAAGAAATTCCTGTATAGGGAATCAGTTCCCTGATCGGCTCCGGCCCGATCCCGGATGCGGCAAGGATCTCAATACGGCCCCTGCTCTTTTTCTGGAGCTCCTTTAAAAGATCGCGTCCCTCCCAGGCTGTGGGAGCCTGACCGCTGGTCAGGATGGTGTCAAACCCAAGATCCACTGCCTGTTCAAGAGCGAGAAACGGATCTGCACATACATCGAAAGCACGGTGAAGGGCAATCTTCATTGAGCCTGCCTCCTGTTTCAGCTTTGAGAGCTGGTCTGTGTTCAGTGATCCGTCCGGATTCAGGATTCCGACGACAACACCGTCTGCCCCTTCCTCCCGGAACATGGACACCTCTTCTCTGAGCTCTTCGAACTCATAATCGTCATAGCAGTAATCCCCGTATCTGGGGCGGAGCAGAACTCTTATCTTCAGCCCGGTATGTCGTCTGATCTGACGGAACAGCGGCAGAGACGGGGATACGCCTCCGATTACAAGATCACTGCAGAGTTCTACCCGGCTGGCGCCGCCTTTCTCCGCCGCCAAAGCGGACCGGACACTGTCCACGCATGCTTCAAGAATATACTTTGACATGATGTTTACCTCCTCAATCATTACCAGATGCTGTAAAGTATAGCACAGATAAATGGAATGCAAAAGAAAATAAGCGGAAAATAATGTCGGTTTTTCTGTTATATTCAGGATTGCTTTGACAGCGAAAGAGAGAGGTATTATGATGGAAATACAACAGAAAGAAAGGAGCGCGGTTTGGGGCGGGCAAAGGGTGCCTGATACCGCAGAAAAAGAAATGAAAGTATTAAAAAACAGAACGATCTATACGGGGACAGGTGTGATCGAAGACGGGTATGTACGCTATGGAAAGAGGATCTCTGAAGTGGGAGAGATGAGAAATTACATCCCCCGGGAAGAGGACGAGATCATTGAGAGAGAAGGAAGATTTGTGATCCCGGGATTTGTTGATGTTCACAGCCACGGGGGATATGGCTATGACAGCATGGACGCGTCTCCGGAGGAGATTGACCGGATGGTGCGCCTTATGGCAGCGAGAGAGGGAATCACTTCCTATTTCTGTACTACAATGACACAGACTTATGACAATATCGAGAAAGCGATGGTAAATATCAAGAAGGCTGCAGAGAAAAATCCGGTGATCCAGGGGATACATCTGGAAGGCCCGTTTATCTCTGTAAATTATAAGGGGGCGCAGGATGCATCCTATATCAAGACGCCGGATGAAAAAACGCTTGCCCGCTGGAATGAACTGAGTGGAAACCGGATCCGGATCGTGACCTATGCGCCGGAGGAAGCCTCAGAAGAGTTTGAAAACTGGTGCCTGTCCAACCGGGTTACCTTAAGCGCCGGACACTCAAATGCCACATACGACGAACTTTGTGCATCCAGAGCGCGCCATGTGACTCATCTGTACAATGCCCAGAGAGGACTGAACCACAGGGAACCGGGAGTGACCGGATACGGACTTCTCACGGACGGGGTGAATGCGGAACTGATCTGCGACGGAATCCATATCCGTCCTCAGATGATCGCTCTGGCACATAAAGTGAAAGGCAGTGACGGGATTGAACTGATCACGGATTCCATGCGTGCCAAGGGAATGCCGGAAGGAAAGAGTGAACTGGGAGGACAGACTGTCTATGTAAAAGACGGCACGGCCCGCCTGGAGGACGGCACCATCGCCGGCAGTGTACTGACATATATCAATGCGTTCCGCAACGTGATGAAGTTTACCGGTGTGGGAATGGAAGATGCGGTAAAGATGAGTTCGGGAAACCAGGCGAAGGAGTTCGGCCTTACCCAGAAAGGGGAGATCAAAGCAGGACGAGACGCGGATTTCGTGCTCCTGGACGAAACGTATGAACTGAAGGGAACAATCAGCATGGGAGAGATCGTGACTGAAGACTGAGATCGTTCAGGACTTCTGACAGATCTATGACAGAGAGGACAGTCAGAAAATCTTCCTGAATCCAGAATGTATCTGATCTGAAAACAGAAAAGCCGCGGGGATACTGCAGTAATATGAAACGTCAGTATCCCCGCGGCTTTATATTATGGTCTTACAAATTAAAAAGCTGCGTCGCTACGTTAAAGTAGATCAGGATCGAGAAAATATCTACCAGCGTGGTGATCAGCGGAGAAGCCATGATCGCCGGATCCAGATGTACTTTGCTGGCGAGGAGCGGCAGGATACATCCGATCATTTTTGAGATAACGACCGTGCCGATGAGGGACAGCGCGATAACGACAGCAAGTTTAAAATTCTGATACTGTATCATGATGCGGATCCCGTTGGAAACGGCAAGTACGGCTCCTACGATCAGGGAGACACGGAATTCCTTGAAGATCACCCGAAAGATATCCTTGAAGCGGATCTGTGACAGTGCGATACCGCGGATGATCAGGGTGGAACTCTGAGAACCGCAGTTCCCGCCTGTGTCCATCAGCATTGGGATGAAGGATACAAGAAGGGGAATCGCAGCAAAGGCATTCTCATATCTTGTGATGATGGTCCCGGTGATGATGGATGTGAACATCAGGATGAGGAGCCAGGGGATCCGGTTCTTCGCATGGGTCAGCACGGAAGTCTCGAAATAAGTCTTTTCGCTGGGATTGATGGCAGCCATCTTTGTGATATCCTCGGTTGCCTCGTCGACCATGACGTCCATGGCGTCGTCAAATGTAACGATACCGACCATGAGATCCTCTTCATCCAGCACGGGGATTGCGATCAGGTCATACTTCCTGAAAAGCCGTGCAACTTCTTCCTGATCCGTGTGGGTGTGGACCGAGATGATCTCTTTCTCCATCAGTTCTTCGATGCGCATATCATCGTCTTCAGTCATCAGTTCCTTGGCGGATACGGTACCGATCAGCTTCCTCTGTTCTGTCACATAACAGGTGTATATTGTTTCTTTGTGGATCCCGGTCCGCTTGATATGCGCCATGGACTGCGCAACGGTCATGTCTTTGCGCAGATTCACATATTCTGTTGTCATGATGCTCCCGGCACTGTCGTCGGGATAGTTTAAAAGTTCATTGATCTTGACCCGGTCGGAGGCGGATACAGCATCCAGGATGCGGCTGACCAGATTGGCCGGAAGTTCCTCCAGCATATCCACCGTATCGTCCATATACAGGTCGTCAAGAAGTTCTTTCAGTTCTTTTTCTGTGAAGATTTCCACCAGATAACTCTGCATGGAACTGTCCATGTTTGCGAACACTTCCGCAGCCTTATCCTTCGGGATCAGGCGGAAAGCCAGGGCAAGCTCCTTATCTTCTAGCTCCGAGAGCAGTAAGGCTATGTCCACTTCGTTCATTACATCCAGAATACTCCTTACAGCCTTGAACTGACGCTGCTGAAGGAGTTTTACAAAAATATCTCTGTTCATGATGATTCCCTCTCTTTACACAAATTTTCGTCTTTAAGCTGCACAAGTGATAACCGGCACCAGAGTCCATAACCTCACCTCCCTTTTCTCTGAAATTTAAATGTCCCATTGCAGGCATCCGTATATTTTGCTCCGCTGCAGACGCCAAATTGACATGCAGATATACTCCGCCCGGGAAAATAAAAAGAACCCCACCATTGCCTGAACAATGGCGGAGTCCGAATTTTCAGCCCCACAAACAAATGCATCGTTCAAGCTTTAGTATCACAGGGCATATCAATTGCATTAGGTTGCGCCTTCACGACGCAGCCTGCTGACCAACACTTTGTGTCTCCACAATCTCGCGGCAGCAATCTTCGGGATATATACCCAATCCCTGTGGTAACCTCACCTACCGAATGATGTATTCTCTTTTCATCTGTTTATTGTAGTTCAGGGAAAAGTGCATGTCAAGAGGAAATTACCGCAATGCGGGAAATGCGGGAAAGCTGTTGCTGAAGGCTGCCAGTATGCTTCCGACCATCGTGATCGCGGCCGTCTGTGCATTTATCGGTTTAAATTAGTGAAATAGAAAGAAAAATCTGCTATAATGGTACATGGTGCAGTGAACACAGGCGTACACCCGTCTAAGTGTGTGTGCCTCTGAAAAATGTATCATTCCCATTATCAGAAAAGATATCAGAAAAGAGGAGAGATTATGGAGTACAAGATCACAGGTTACAAACCTGAAAAGTTATTTCATTTTTTTGAGGAGATCAGCGCGATCCCGAGAGGATCAGGCAATGAGAAAGGGATCAGCGATTATCTCGTAAAATTTGCCAATGACAGAGGTCTCTGGGTATATCAGGATGAAGCTCATAATGTGATCATCAAGAAATGCGGGAGCAAAGGCGCAGAGGACCGTCCGGCGGTCATGCTCCAGGGACATCTTGATATGGTGTGCGAGAAAGTGGCAGGAGTGGAACATGATTTTGAAAAGGACGGCATTGACCTTGTAGTGAAGGACGGAATCCTCAAGGCAAACGGGACAACACTGGGATCTGACAACGGTGTGGCGGTTGCGCTTATGATGATGGTGCTGGATGATGAGGATCTTGTGCATCCTCCGGTAGAATGTGTATTTACCACGGAGGAAGAAGTGGGACTGAACGGAGCGAGGGCGCTGGATAAGTCTCAGATATCTGCCCGTACTATGATCAATATGGATTCCGAGGAAGAAGGAATCGCCACGATCAGCTGCGCGGGCGGTCTCCGCATTGAGTGCGAGAGAGAGATAAAAAGAGAAAAAGCAGAGGGAACACTTCTTACCATTGACATTTCCGGACTGAAGGGGGGGCACTCGGGTACAGACATCGATAAGGAGCGCCAGAACGCGATCCGTCTGATGGCTAGGGTCCTTTATCAGGTAATGAAAGAGACAGACGGAAAACTGGTATCGTTTGCCGGAGGAAACAAGGATAACGCAATCCCGAGAGAATGTATGGCATCCCTGATCTACGCCGACGCGGACCAGGCGAAAAAGGCGGAAGAGATCGCCTGCGATCTGGCGGAGACACTTGCAGAAGAGATCACTCCTTATGAGGAGGCATTTGCCTGTGAGATCACATCAGAAGAGAACAGGGAAGCTGACGCGGTTTCGGTAGAAGACGCGAAGGCGTTTATCACAGCGATGTATCTTGCGCCTAACGGCGTACAGAGCCGGAACATGAAACTGGACGGATTTGTAGTTGTTTCCACCAACATGGGTGTTGCACGTGCGGAGGAAGCCCGTCTTGTGATCGTTTTCTCACCCCGTTCTTCCGTGGCTTCACTCCAGGAAGAGATAAAGGCACGCCTGGGGCTTCTTGCAGATACCTTCGGGTTTAAGGCAGAATACGCCGGTGAGTATCCGGGCTGGAGCTACAGAGAGAAATCTCCGGTGCGTGAAGTATTCTGTGAGAGTTACAGAGAACTCTTCGGGGAGGAACTCAAGACAGAAGCGCTTCATGCGGGACTGGAATGTGGACTGTTTTCTGACGCGATCCCGGGACTGGATGCGATCGCAGTAGGACCGACTCTCTATAACGTCCATACGCCGGAAGAGCATCTTCCTCTGGATTCCTTTGAGCGTTTCTATGTTCTGCTCAAAGATGTGCTGAAGAGACTGGCTGAATAACAGAACGAGTAAAAGAAAGAATATGCCCGCGCGGATGTGCTTATGCAGCAGATCCGCGCGGGCTCTTTTATTTCTTCAATATGTATACCTTTCTTCCGTTCTGGGTCTCCTCGGTGATGATCCTCTGCTTTACCATGTAGGAAAGGAGGGAATCAAGAAACTGCTGTGGATCAGTAACGGCGATCTGTTCCCGGCTGAATGGCTGCTTCGCAGAAAGCCCTTTTACTGCCGGTTCCAGATCCCGGCGTGTCATTGCTCCGTTTTTGCGGAGCGCTTTTTTTATCTTTGCGACGCCTTTTGCAGAGAGAAGGTTTGAAAGATCCTGCTGCTGACGCATAGTGCGCCACAGTCCCCATGCATAGATAAGCGCGGTGGCGAGAGCGAAGAGCAGGACATATGGAATATAGTGAAGGATCAGTTCCATTTTTCTCCTTTCCAGATGATGAGATGATTGTCACGAAGGATCTCAAGAAATTTGATGAGGCGGGAGAGTGATTTCTCCATTCCGGGAAATTTTTCGTCCAGTTTTTTTGAGAGCTGGTGGACGTCGCTGACATCGTCGATGGCGAGCCAGACAAAGCTTCCATAGCCGTCCAGTCTGATGTCGCTCACTCTCGGGCGGTGGAAGAAACGCTGCGCGATCCGGTGATAGAATCCCTTCCACTCAATCTCTACGGTGACGATCCCCTTTTCGTCTGTATGATACTCAATCTCCGGATTTTTTACCGGGATGTAGTCCAGATAGTTTTTTGACTGCTTTGTTTTCATTTGCGTATCGTATCCTCCTTACAACAGATACTCTAACATGGAAAGAAGCAGCCTGCAAGAGTCAGGCTGCTTCCGGGTGCTGAAAAACGTTAAATTTATTTCTCTTTCTTCATACATGTTCTGTAAAGGTAGAACAGAAGAAGGATAAAGATGATCAGGCTTGCGAACTGCGGAAGAGAAGCCTTGAGCTTGATCACAGAATCGACGCCGGCAACAGCGAGGATGGCAAGGACGATACCCATGATACCCTCTCCGGCGATGAGTCCGGATGTAAACAGTACACCGCGGTCTGTACGCTCTTTTTTCTCTTCATCGCTTCCTTTGATCTTCTCCACAATGAAGCGGACAGCGCCGCCTGCCATGATTCCGGCACTTAAGGAGAACGGCAGGTACATGCCGACTGCAAAAGGCATTACCGGCACCTGAAGGATCTCAGCCACGATGGCAACGCATACACCGATCAGGATCAGTGCCCACGGAAGGTTGGCGTCCATGATACCTTCAACAAGGAGTTTCATCATAGTAGCCTGAGCTGCCGGGATCTTGTCCGTACCGTATCCCCAAGCTTCGTTCAGCAGGTAGAGAACAAATCCGATGGCAGCTGCGGAAACAACAACGCCGAGCATTTCACCGATCTGCTGTTTCTTCGGTGTGGCTCCTACAATAAATCCGGTCTTCAGATCCTGTGAAGTATCTCCCGCGATTGCTGCGACGATACAGATGATACCGCCGATCGCGATCGCGCCGACCATGCCTGTGGTACCGTCAGAGCCGGTAAGCTTCAGAAGCAGTGTCGCGATGATCAGAGTTGCAATAGCCATACCAGAAACAGGGTTGTTGGATGATCCGATCAGTCCGACCATACGGGAGGATACGGATGCAAAGAAGAATCCGAAGATCACGATGATCAGAGCGCCGATCGGGTTGACCGGGAATGTGGGTACAAGCCAGATCAGAACAACGATGACCAGGATCATGGCGAGCAGCAGAGGCATCGGAAGGTCTTCCTGTGTACGCAGGACATTTGTGTTCGCGTGTTTTTTGGACATACTCTTCATTGCCTGCTTGAACGTGCGGATGATCAGCGGGAACGTTTTGATCAGGCTGATCACACCGCCGGCTGCAACGGCTCCGGCTCCGATATATTTAATGTAGTTATTCCAGAGGTCACTGGGAGCCATGGAAGAAATCGGATCTGTCGCAGGAAAGATAGTGGCATCTCCGCCGAACAGAGCGATCGCCGGCATGAGCACGAACCAGCTCAGTGTACCTCCGGCCAGCATGTAGCTGGAGATCTTCGGTCCGCAGATGAATCCTACGCCGGCAAGGGACGGCAGAACCTGGATTCCGATCTGAGAACCTGCGAATCCCTTGAAAGCGTATCCGATCTCGCTCGGGAACACTCCGAATCCGTCTGCGACAAATTTGTACACGGCTGCAATACCCAGACCTTTGAAGACAGAACCTGCTTTGCTTCCGCCTTCCTCGCCTGCGAGGAGGACTTCCGCACATGCAGTACCTTCCGGGAAGGGAAGGGTCCCGTGTTCCTCAACGATGAGCGCCTGACGGAGGGGAACCATGAAACAGACTCCCAGGATACCGCCGAACAGTGCTATGAGGAAAATGGTCAGGATACTTGGAAATTCGATCTTTCCCTCCTCTGCCCACAGGAAGAGTGCGGGAAGTGTGAAGATCGCGCCTGCCGCGAGGGACTCTCCGGCAGAACCGATCGTCTGTACCAGGTTGTTCTCCAGAATGGAATCCCTGCGAAGGATCACACGGATGATACCCATGGAGATAACGGCTGCCGGGATCGATGCGGAGATCGTCATACCGACCAGAAGTCCCAGGTATGCGTTTGCGGCTCCAAACACGATGGCAAGGATACAGCCGATCAGGACAGAAGTGACTGTAAATTCCGGAACAATTTTGTCAGCCGGAATATACGGTTTGAAATCATTCTTGTTGTCCATTGAACTTTCATTCCTTTCTTTTTCTTTTGATAAAATTTTAACGCTTTTTTAACACAGCTTTAAGATTATATCACTTTATCACGACAAAGGGAAGCACTTTTACATGATATATTTCCCGGATGAAAGTTCTTTTAGTTTTTCGGGATCTTTTATCATATAACCCAGGCCTGTTTTCTTTATAATATGCATCTCGCACAGCCGGTTAATGGTCCTGAGAAGATGGCGGTAACTTGTGCCGAGCATATCGCACAGAGAAGATAGATTTTCTGTAAACATTCCATTTATATTTGTTTCGATAATGTAAGAGCAGAGCCGCTGTTCGGCTGTGCTTAGGATATTCAGTGATGCGTTGCCGATACTGTATTGCGAACGGTATGCCAGTATTTTTGTGATGGCAAGAAGAAGCTCTGTGTCAGAAAGCGCGGATTCATATAAAAACTTTGACGAGACACGCAGACATTTTGTATCGGTAACAGCCTGGACTGTTGTACAGGCAGAGGTATTTAGAAAAGCTTCGATTTCACTCAGGACAGAATGGCGGGCGAGAAAGCAGACGAGCAGAGAGTTCCCATTGGCATTGTTGATGCAGATTTTCACTTTCCCATTTAAAATATAGTAGCATTGTTCGGTGGGATATCCTTCCTGATAAAGATATTCTCCTCTTTTAAATGTACAGACACTTTTGGGAGTATCCTGATCCAGAAAAAACTTTTCCAGAGCATTTCCGGCGATCGCTTTGTCATCCATAAACATCCTCCTTAAAACTGCAGCCTGTCAATATTGATCATGGATTAATCATATAGCACAACAAAAATAGAAAAGTATGACATTTGTCATAATAAGTATGCACAAAAACAGATATAATGCAAGCCAGAAACAAAGAAAAATGTACAAACGGAGGTAAAAAATGGGAAAAGAAAAAATAATTTATGACGGTGATCCGGGACATGACGACGCAATGGCAATTATTATGGCAGAGGGGAACCCCGGGATAGAACTTCTGGGGATCACGACGGTTGCGGGGAATTCCACACTTGAAAATGTGACGAAAAATGCACTCAGGCTAAAAGACCTTATGCATTCGGAAGTCCCGGTGGCGGCCGGGTTTAGCAGACCTTTGGTAAAAGAACTTTATACAGCGCCTTTTGTGCACGGGGAAAGCGGATTGGATGGTCCGGAACTCTTTGAGCCAAAGTCAAAGACTATAGACAAGCATGCCTGTGAATTTATCATCGAGCAGGTCATGAAGGAGCCGGGAGAAATCTCCATTGTTACCGCAGGTCCTTTGACCAATATTGCCGGCGCTCTCAGGATGGAGCCTGGAATAGAAGAAAAAATAAAACAGATCGTGATAATGGGCGGAGGCCGATTCGGAAATATAACGCCGGCGGCAGAGTTCAATATCTGGCAGGACGCAGAAGCGGCAAAGATCGTTTTTGACAGCCGGATAAAAAAAGTGATGTGTGGGCTTGACCTGACGTATCAGGCTCTTGCGACAAAAGAAATTATGGAACGGATCGGAAAGATCGACACAGACCTTGGAAGATTCGTAAATGATTTCCTGACCTTTTATAATAAGACCACAGCGGGGCGTACAAAGAAAGGGGCGTCTATAAATGATGCCTGCTGCGTGGCTTATCTGATCGACCCGACTGTGTTTGAAACAAAACTTATGCGTGTGGATGTGGAGACAAAGGGAGAATTTACATATGGGATGACATGCATCGATGTGTTCAGGATGAATTCTGGAAGGAAATTAAAAGAGCCTAATGTCTATGTCGGGAGCAATCTTGATTTTGAGAAGTTTTGGGATCTGATGATAGGAGCGATTAAGGCATTTGAATAGGATAAGGAGTAAAAAATGAGACAGAAGAAAGAAGGAGTATCAACTCTGTTTGAAAAGATCATGTACAGCCTTGGCGATATCGGCGCAAATTTCTGTTGGAGCTTTATGGGCGGTTTTGTGACTTTGTACTACACTGACAGCGTGGGGATTGCGGCAGGGTTTGCGGGGACAATGATGCTCGTCGCAAGAGTGCTTGACGGTATAACGGACATTATCACCGGATTTATCATGGAACGGGTACACAGCAGGTGGGGGAAGGCAAGACCATGGCTTATGCTTTCGGCCCCGCTTTTGGGAATAAGCCTGTTCTTCAGCTTCCATGTCCCGGGAGGGCTGAGCTATACAGGGAAGCTGATATGGGTCAGCGTGACCTATACTTTTACAGCGGCAGTATCGTTTACCTTGTATAACATGGCGTTTACCGCGCTCCTGCCGTTGATGTCGCTGGACTCCCAGGACAGGGGGACAATAAGCGTCATGAACAGGATCTGTACAATGTCGGGGGTACTGTGTTTGAATGTGGTTACTCCTCTGCTGCTTGCGTTTGGCGGCGGTGAAAAAGCACAGGGGGCGTGGTCGCTGGTGTCTGTGCTGTATGCTGTCATATGCGCTGTCCTTGTGTTCTGTATGGGGTTTTTTATTCAGGAAAAAGTACCTGCAGAGACTTTTTCAAATAAAAAAAGAGAATGCACAGAATAAATTTTCGACCGGCGAGACATTAAAAGCGGTTATCTTTAATAAATATTTTGTGCTTATCCTTATCACATTTATCATTGTCTATCTGTTTCAGGGGCTGCAGGGGACGGCGATTTATTATTACAGAGATGTGCTGGGGGACATGAAGCTTTACAGTACGATGTCGATCGTCACGTATCTGCCAATGATAATCGGAATGTTTTTCGTTCCGTTCCTGTTTAAAAAGATCGGGCGGAGGAACGCGGCGATGTGCGGCATGGCTGTAGCTTGTGTGGCAGATATCGTGATGTACCTGACTACGCCGAATATTCCGGTGTTTTGCGTCATGAAGTGCATCGAAGGGTTCGGCAGAGCCCCGGTATCAGCTTCGATCTTTACATTCGTTGCAGATCTTGTTGATTATATTGTGGCAAAGAGAGGAATGCATGCGGAAGGATATATTGCGATGGTATCCAGTGTGGGCAACAAGATAGGAACAGGATTGGGTTCTGCGGCAATCGGATGGGGGCTTGCATGGACAGGCTATAATGCGGGGCTGGACGTGCAGTCTCAGGCAACACAGGGCGGCATCACATTTCTTATGGCAGGACTTCCGGCCATTATAGCGGGAATACAGGTTGTCGTGTTTGCGCTGTGGGATATGGAGAAGAAAAAAGCAGAGCTGGAGGGAGGCGGAAATGAAGTTTTATAATATCGGTTCCCTGAATATGGATTATACATATTTTGTAGATGAATTTCTAAAACCTGGGGAGACGAAGAGCTCTTTGGGGCTGCAGATTTCCTGCGGAGGAAAAGGATTCAATCAGTCTATCGCCCTTGCAAGGGCGGGGGCGTCGGTTTTCCATGGAGGATGTATCGGGGCAGAAGGGGACAGGTTTCTTGAAATTTTCCAAAGAGAACAGATTGATACGGAGTTCATAGAGCAGACTGCAGAAAAAAACGGACACGCTGTGATACAAGTGAACGAAGAAGGGGAAAACTGCATATTACTGTATGGAGGGACGAATCAAAAGGTTTCTAAAAAACTGATCGACAGGATACTTTCAAGTGTGGAAAAACAGGATATGATAGTCCTGCAGAATGAAATCTGGCATCTGGAATATATATTAGAAGAAGCGCAAAGAAAAGGGATTAAGGCAGCTTTGAATGCGGCGCCGGTGAGCGAAGCGATCAAAAAGATTTCCATGGATTCTGTAGAGTGGCTGTTTGTAAATGAAACGGAAGGTTCTGCTATTACAGGATGCAGGGAAACAGAGCCGGAAAAAATTCTGGACTGTCTTACGGAAAGGTATCATGATACAGGAATCGTGCTGACCTTAGGAGGGAATGGTGCTTTTTACGGCAGGAGAAAAGAGAGAATATATGTACCTGCATATAAAGTAAACGTTGTAGATTCTACAGCAGCCGGAGATACATTTATCGGATATTTTCTGGCATGTATGTCGCGAGGGATGAGCGTGGAAGAGAGCATGAGATATGCAGCGATGGCAGGAGCGGTCTGCGTCGGAAAAAAAGGAGCGTCAGATTCAATCCCACGGTGGAAAGAAGTACAGGGGCTTATGAGCACGAGATAGAAAAGATAAGGTTTTGGAAAAGAGACAAATTGGGAGCAGCCCGGTGAGCGGTTTGTAAAACGCCTCACCGGGCTGATTCTTATACGGGAGCATCACAGTAACTTTATGGTGCCAAGATATAAAAAATGTGATAAACTTGTTACAGTTCCCCGGTAGGGGAGCGAATCTTAAGATAAGCGGAAAGGCGACGGAGCAGATGGAGGCATATACAGGTTTTGCCCGTGTTTACGACATATTTATGGACAATGTCCCCTATGGGGAATGGGGGAGGTATCTGTATTCCCTTCTCCGGGAATACGGTGTTGGCAGCGGGCTTGTCCTCGACCTGGGATGCGGGACCGGGGCGATGACAGAGATCCTGGCGGGGTACGGCTACGATATGATCGGCGTCGACAATTCGGAGGACATGCTTGAGATCGCAATGGAGAAGAAGCTGCAGTCAGGATATGACATCCTGTACCTTCTGCAGGATATGAGAGAGTTTGAGCTCTACGGCACGGTCAGGGCGGTGGTGAGCGTCTGTGATTCTGTCAACTATGTCACAGACCCGGATGAGCTTGCCGAAGTGTTCCGCCTGGTAAACAACTACCTGGATCCCGGAGGTATATTTATCTTTGATTTTAATACAGAATATAAATACAGGGAGATCCTGGGGGAGCAGACGATCGCGGAGGACAGAGGGGAGTGCAGTTTCATCTGGGACAACTGTTATTATGAAGAAGAACGGATCAATGAGTATGACCTGACCCTTTTTATCCGGGATGAAGCGGCGTCACATGCGGACAGTGAACTCTACCGGAAATATCAGGAGACCCATTTTCAGCGGGGGTATACGCTGGATGAGGTGCGGGGGCTGATCGCCAGGTCCGGCCTGGAGTTTGTTGCAGCGTATGATGCATTTACGAAGGAAGAGCCGGGAGAGAAAAGTGAGAGAGTATATGTGATAGCCCGGGAGTCAGGTAAAGCAAGATGAATTTAAAGCTGAAAAACATAAAGAAAAAAGAACGCATGCTATAGAAATGGAGATAAGAAGATATGGGAGATTATATTGTAAGGGCAGCGGCGGCAAATACGCAGATCAGGGCTTTCGCTGCTGTGACGACAGAACTTGTGGAGGAGGCGAGAGAGCGCCACAGTACCAGCCCGGTGGCGACGGCGGCGCTGGGGCGCCTCCTGACCGGAGGCGTGATGATGGGGAGCATGATGAAAAATAAAGAGGATATGCTGACCCTTCAGATCAAGTGCAGCGGGCAGATCGGGGGGCTTACGGTGACCGCGGACAGCCAGGGGAACGTAAAGGGATATGTGCACAACCCCGATGTCATGCTCCCGCCAAAGAACGGGAAGCTGGATGTGGGAGGCGCCCTGGGGCAGGGCGTGCTCACCGTGATCAAAGACATGGGTCTCAAAGAACCCTACTCCGGCCAGACGATTTTGCAGACCGGGGAGATCGCGGAGGACCTCACCTATTATTTTGCCACGTCTGAGCAGGTGCCGTCCTCTGTCGGCCTGGGCGTGCTGATGGAGAAAGACAACACTGTGAGATGCGCAGGCGGGTTTATCGTCCAGGTCATGCCGTTTATCGAGGATAAGGTACTGGAAAAGCTGGAACAGAATATCCAGAATATCCAGTCTGTCACATCCATGCTGGACAATGGCCATACACCGGAGGAGATGCTGGGACATGTCCTGGAAGGGCTGGACCTGGAGGTCACAGACACGCTCCCGGCACGGTTTAGCTGCAACTGTTCCAAAGAGAGGATTGAGAAGGCGATCATCAGCATCGGGAAAAAAGAGATACAGTCCATGATCGACGACGGGAAAGAAGTGGAAGTGAAATGCCATTTCTGCAATACGGCGTACACGTATTCCGTGGATGAGCTGAAAGAGCTGCTCAGGAAAGCGAAAAAATAATCCAGACAAAAGAAAGATAAGAAAAATGTGAAAAGTCCTCCGTCTGGTGCAGAAAGCAAGATGTTTTTGCGGAAAATCAGCTTCGGAGTGACAGAAAGGCGGGAAGACAATGAAACATGGATTTGTGAAAGTGGCTGCGGCGACGCCGGATATCCGGGTGGCGGATGTAGCTTTTAATATGGAACGGATCATGGACGATATCAGCGAGGCGTGCAGGAACGGGGCGAAGATACTCGTATTCCCGGAACTGTGCCTGACCGGTTATACATGCAGCGACCTTTTTACACACGATATCCTTCTGGACGCGGCGAAGGACGCGCTCCTTGAGATTGCGCGTTTTACGGCGGATAAGGATATCCTGGTCTTTGTGGGCGTGCCGCTTGAGGTTGAAGGGAAGCTCTACAATGTGGCGGCGGCGCTGAACCGGGGGAAGGTCATCGGCCTTACCACAAAGACGTTCCTCCCGAATTACGGGGAGTTCTACGAGATGAGGCAGTTTACGCCGGGACCGAAGGAAGCGGGATATATTTCGTTTGAAGGGGACCGGGTACCGTTCGGGCCATGCATCCTGTTCCAGTCCACAGCTATGGAAAAGCTGATCGTCTCAGCGGAAATCTGCGAGGATGTCTGGTCGCCCATCCCGCCAAGCATCACCGCTGCTTTAGAGGGCGCGACGGTGATCGTCAACTGCTCGGCAAGCGATGAGACTATCGGGAAGGATTCCTACCGGCGGGAACTGATCTCCGGCCAGTCGGCGCGCCTTATCGCGGGATATGTCTACGCGAATGCAGGGGAGGGGGAGTCTACCACGGACCTTGTGTTCGGCGGACACAACATCATTGCAGAGAACGGGACGATCTTAAAAGAGGCCGAGCGGTACCACAATGAGATTATCTATTCGGAGCTGGATATCCAGAGGATTTCTGCCGAGAGAAGAAAGAACACCACATTCCTGACAGAGAAGTACCGGACGCTGATCAGGGTTCCTTTCTATGTTGAGATGGGAAAGACAAAACTTACCAGAACGTTTCCGAAGAGACCCTTTGTCCCGGCAGACGAGGCTGCCAGGGCACAGCGCTGTGAAGAGATCCTGACGATCCAGGCAATGGGACTGAAGAAACGACTGGCACACACGAATGCCCGGACAGCAGTGGTAGGGATTTCGGGAGGCCTTGATTCCACTCTGGCGCTTCTTGTGACCGCCCGTGCGTTTGACATGCTGGGGAAGGACAAGAAAGAGATCCTTGCCGTTACCATGCCCTGTTTCGGCACGACAGACCGGACTTACCAGAATGCCTGCGAGATGGCGAGACAGGTAGGGGCAACGTTGAAGGAAGTGCCTATCGCGGAGGCGGTGAACATCCATTTCCGGGATATCGGGCAGGATCCCGAGGATCACAGCGTTACCTATGAAAATTCTCAGGCAAGAGAGCGGACGCAGGTCCTGATGGATATCGCCAACAAGACTTGGGGGATGGTGATCGGAACCGGGGATATGTCAGAACTGGCTCTCGGCTGGGCAACATACAATGGGGATCATATGTCCATGTACGGCGTGAACGCGTCCGTGCCCAAGACGCTGGTACGCCACCTGGTGAAATATGCTGCGGACGACACTGCGGATGAGAAACTGAAAAAGGTGCTCTATGATGTGCTTGATACACCGGTGAGCCCGGAACTTCTTCCTCCGAAGGACGGGGACATCGCGCAGAAAACGGAGGATCTGGTAGGACCTTATGAACTTCATGATTTCTTTCTCTATTACATGCTTCGGTTCGGTTATGAGCCCAGCAAGATCTTCCGGCTGGCGGAGCTGACATTTAAAGGTGAGTATGACAATGTCACCATCCTGAAATGGCTGGAGACGTTCTGCCGGAGATTCTTTTCCCAGCAGTTCAAGCGCTCCTGTCTGCCGGACAGCCCGAAGATCGGTACGGTGGCGCTTTCCCCGAGAGGAGACTGGAGGATGCCCAGCGACGCCTGCGTTTCCGTCTGGCTGAAAGACCTGGGAAATGTTTCGCTGCAGGAAAAGGAATAGATTTGAAAGGAGAAGTGAAGATGAAACTGATCCGGACAGAAGATGCGGTGGGCAGCGTGCTCTGCCATGATATCACGCAGATCATCCCGGGAGTGACAAAGGACGCGGTGTTCCGCAAGGGTCACGTCGTGACGGAGGATGATATCCCGGTACTTCTCTCGGTGGGAAAAGAGAACCTGTATGTCTGGGAAGCCCGGGAAGGAATGCTTCACGAAAACGACGCGGCGGAGGTGCTGCGCCAGGTCTGCCAGGGGCGGCATATGAAAGCGTCGGAGCCGAAAGAAGGGAAGATCGAGCTGACAGCGGAATGCGACGGGCTTCTCAAGGTCGACAGGGAGAAGCTGAACGCGGTCAACGCCATGGGGCAGATCGTCCTGGCGTCCCGTCACGGTAATTTCGCTGTGAAAAAGGGGGACAAGATCGTCGGGATGCGGGTTGTTCCGCTTGTCATCGAAGAGGAGAAGATGAACCGTGTGAAAGAACTCTGCGGAGAAAAACCGATCTTTCAGATCCTGCCTTTCCGCTCTATGAAAGCCGGGATCGTAACTACCGGAAGCGAGGTTTATCATGGAAGGATCAAAGACCAGTTCACACCGGTTGTAAAAGAGAAGCTTGAGGAAGCCGGAATGAACGTGCTTGGAAATACACTCTGTAATGATGAGTCCGATATGGTGACAGAAGCGATAAAAGAGTGGATAAAGAAAGGCGCGGATCTGGTTGTCTGCACCGGCGGGATGAGCGTGGATCCGGACGACCGGACGCCCCTTGCAATCCGCAACGCCTCGGATGAGGTGGTCACCTACGGCGCTCCGGTTCTGCCGGGAGCCATGTTTATGCTTGCCTATGCAGGAAATATCCCGGTGATGGGGCTGCCCGGGTGCGTGATGTATTCAAAACGGACGATCTTTGACCTTGTACTGCCGCGGATCGCGGCGGGAGAGAAGCTCAGCGCGGAAGACTTTACTGTGCTCGGAGAGGGCGGGCTGTGCCTGAACTGTGAGGTGTGCACGTTCCCGAACTGCGGGTTTGGGAAGTAGGGAACGCCGGAGTATTCATCCGCCGAGGAACACATTAGTCCGCCGGATACAGGTATTGACCGCAGGCACGCTCGCGCTTGGAAAACAACGCAGCGGTACATAGGTGCGCAGAGAACGCGAACCAAGGACCGGCGTTGTTTTACAGCCTTTGATCAACACCTGTATCCGGCTGGGCTGACGGCTGCGGACGGAAAGATTTGATCAAAAAGATATTGTCTGTCTGATTCTGCTATGCTACCATATGGGCAGGAACAACCGTGTTACAGGGTGGCTGACCTCTATTCTACATATCTACATAGAATGGGGGTGGTGCTGATGGACAAGAAACCGTTTGACTTTAAAGATCTGATGGCTTTTGGAATGTTCATTCTGGCATTGCTGACATTCGTATTTACGTTTATCAAGTAATGTTTTAAGCATAGAAAAACCACCCCGGAACTTTGGCGAGTTGGGGTGGTGATTCTATAAATTACCTTTTCAACGAGGTCAACCACTTTGGCGGTTGTTCCTTTTCTGTCTTTAATATAGCATATCTGGTCGGGACACGCAAGGCACTCCTCGCATTTTTGCAGCGGTTCCGACCTTTTTATATCCTTCATCTGCCGCCGAGAAGGAACGAGACAACGCAGCCGGAGGCAGGTGTTGCTTGAAGGCTGTATAACAACGCCGGTACTTAGTGCGCGTTTTTTGCGCACTTATGTACCGTTGCGTTGTTCTCCAAGCGCAAGCGTGCCTGAAAGCAATATCTGTCTCCGGCGAACGGTTGTACGTCCCCTTCTCCCCCGGCAGATCACTTGTACATGATCCGTCCGTCCTCGATCCTCACGATCCGGTCCGCCTGCTGAGCAATATCGGGATTGTGGGTGATCATGACGATAGTCTGATGGAATTCCCGGCTGGACATTTTCCCCGTTCAATCTCCAGGTCAATGCCGTCCAGTGCCTTGACCATGGTGTCTCCTTTTCCATAATATTTTTTGATCCCCGATGCTTTTAAGATGCTTTCCATAATTTGCTCCTCCTTGGATTCAACGACTTTGAAGAAATATATTAATTTATAAATATCTTTTTAGAT
>ERZ1090862.119-NODE-119-length-32582-cov-11.369785_pt1 | contig 32582 bp, 32 predicted proteins | sample MGYA00478481_ERZ1090862 | MGnify/ENA primary metagenome ERZ1090862 (study PRJEB33644, sample SAMEA5815745) | chicken gut metagenome | biome: Chicken; feature: Gastrointestinal Tract; material: Caecum | place: Ireland | collected 2019-01-01 | study: A study of the... | reverse complement strand
TAGAACCAGCGTGACGATGGAACTTGGAACCGTGTGTCATAGGTCCTCTGCTCTGGCCGTGACGCTTGATCGCGCCCTGGAAGCCTTTACCTTTGGAGATTGCAGTTGCATCGATGTGATCTCCTGCAGCAAAGATATCAGCCTTGATCTCCTGAGCAAGTGTATATTCTTCTGCGTTGTCGAATCTGAATTCCTTTACGTATCTCTTTCCTGATACGCCAGCTTTGTCAAAATGACCTTTCTCGGCTTTTGTCACACCGTTTCTGTGTGCGATCTCTTTCTTGCCGCTGTTGTCTTTTGTGATGATCTTTTCTTTCTTGTCAACGAATCCGACCTGAACTGCGCTGTAGCCGTCGTTCTCAACGGTCTTGACCTGTGTTACCACACACGGTCCTGCCTGAAGGACAGTTACCGGGATCAGAGCGCCGTTCTCTTCATCGAAGATCTGGGTCATTCCAACTTTTGTAGCTAAGATAGCTTTCTTCATTATAATTACCTCCTGTGATTTACAGCGGAACGCTTTCGCGCTCATCCTAAATTATAGGATACTGTTTGTTTTTCCCGTCCTTATTATTTGGACTTCATTTTGATATCGATGTAAACACCAGCCGGCATTTCCAGTCTGGAAAGTGCGTCCACAGTTTTCTGTGTCGGCGTGATGATATCGATCAGTCTTTTATGAGTTCTCTGCTCGAACTGCTCTCTGGAGTCTTTGTACTTGTGTACTGCTCTCAGGATTGTCACTACCTCTTTCTTAGTCGGCAGCGGCACCGGTCCGCTCACCTGTGACCCGTTCTTTTTTACAGTTTCGATGATTTTCTTTGCGGATGCATCAACCAGCTGATGATCATACGCTTTTAATGTGATTCTCATTACTTGACTTGCCATAAAAAAAGTCGCCTCCTTTTCGTACTTTTCACTTCAGTACGACAAGCGGTGACTGTACACTCTCCCGTGTGTGTCGTGAGAAACATACACGTTGTTTCATACTTTTCCCTTCTCTGGTAATCAGTAATCAGTTGTGATTCGTACAGTGACTTGTCGCCAGTTTCCTAACTTGACATTCGCTCCACGGAAAACCTGCCATCGCTTATTTCTTTGCTCCGGCAGCAACCTCACGCTTCACAGCTATCATGTCACAGCCCTCTTAGTATAGCGAAAGAAGGAATTTATTTCAAGTGGTTTTTCATAATTTTTGTATTTTTTTTCGTACAATCCTTTCTTCACTCATTGTCATCTCTCCCCGCCTGCGATAAAATAAGGACAGCGGTCCTGCTGCCGGGAGAAACGCGGTCTGTCAGGCAGTGCATCCGACTGCGCCACCATTAGAAATGAAGAAAAGGAGGTTTGCAATGGAATATTCATTATATCACAAATTATCCCAGATCGCACTCCACGAAAGGAAAGCCGAACTCGTACTCAGAAACGCCATGATCGCAGACGTATTCACAGATGAGATCCGCCGCGCCGATATCGCCGTCGCCGACGGATACATCGCCGCTGTGGGCGGGTCTTACGAAGGTACTGAAGAGATCGATCTGAATGGGAAATATGTGCTTCCCGGATTTATGGATGCGCATCTCCATCTGGAATCCACCATGGTAACGCCCAATGAACTGATCACCGCCGCTGCCCTCTGCGGCACCACGACCTTCATCGTGGATCCCCACGAAGCGGCCAATGTAAGCGGCACGGAAGGGATCGACTACATCCTGGACCAGACGGAGCACAGTCCCGCCAATGTTTTCGTCATGATGCCGTCCTGCGTTCCGGCGACGGAATACGATGACAACGGCTGTCTTCTGACCGCGGAAAAGATGGCCCCCTATCTATCTTCCCCCAGGATCCTCGGACTGGGGGAAGTGATGAACGCGCCGGGCGTCATTCATGGCGACAGGCAGCTCCATAAGAAGCTTGAGCTTTTCAGCGGCCGGATCCTTGACGGCCACGCCCCTTATCTGCCGGACGACGAACTGACGGCATATGCGCTGGCAGGCATCCGCACGGATCACGAAGCCTCTGATTTTGATTATGCGCTGGAAGAGATCCGCCGCGGCATCCATGTACACATCCGCGAAGGGAGCGCCGCTCACAATCTTGAGACTCTGATAAACGGAATCCTCGCTCACGATCTGCCCTGCGAGAACTTTTCCTTCTGTACGGACGACAAACACATTGAGGACATTCTCCGTCAGGGACACATTAATTATAATGTAAGAAGAGCAGTCGAGCTGGGTCTTTCTCCCATGGCCGCCATAAAAATGGCGACGATAAATACCGCTCGCTGCTACGGCCTGAAGGAACTCGGCGCAGTCGCTCCCGGATACCAGGCGGACCTGATCGTCACGGATGACCTCAGCAGTTTCAGGATCCTCAGCGTCTATCACAAAGGACGGCTGATCGATCCGTCCGTCAGGCCGGAGACCGCCGCCTGCCCCGACTCTCTGAAGAACACGGTGCACGTCCGTCCTCTCAGCAGTGACGCTTTCCGGCTTTCCATCACAAAGGAAGAAGTCCCCGTGATCCGGCTCAACGCTTCCCAGATCACCACATCCAAAATAGCCTGTCATCTGCCAAAAACAGACAACTACCTTCCTCAGGACGGGTTCAACAAGATCGCGGCGGTAGAGCGTCACAAGGCCACCGGCAAAACAGGCGTCGGAATATGCACCGGCTATAATATCCGGAATGGAGCCATCGCCTCCTCTGTATCACATGATTCGCACAATATTATTGTCATCGGTGACAACGATGCAGACATGCTTCTCGCAGTCAGCGAGATCATACGTGTACAGGGCGGATATACGCTCGTGAGCCGCGGGAAAGTGCTCGGCACCCTTCCGCTCCCTGTCATGGGACTGATGTCGGACGCCGGGTTCGAAACTGTAAACCGCACACTCGGACAGATGATTGCTGAGGCTCACAGACTCGGCATCCCAGATGAAGTGGAACCTTTCATCACTCTGTCCTTTCTCGCGCTCCCTGTCATACCCGAGATTCGGATCACTCCCCGTGGAGTCCTGGATACAGTAAGCTTTGAATTTTTAAGTTACTAAAGGAAATGCATCCATCCTATGGTGCATTAAAAAAACAACAGAAGGGGTACTATTTATATGGAAAGATTTTTCAAACTGAAAGAACACAATACGGATGTAAAAACAGAAATCATCGCCGGAGTCACAACATTTATGACCATGGCATATATCCTCGCAGTCAACCCGAATATCCTCAGCGCCGCCGGTATGGAGAGCGGCTCTGTGTTCACGGCAACCGCACTTGCCTCTGCCATCGCCTCGTTTCTGATGGCATTGACGGCGAACCTTCCTTTCGTCCTCTCCGCCGGCATGGGGCTGAATGCGTATTTTGCCTACACTGTCTGCGGGCAGATGGGCTACAGCTGGCAGGTCGCTCTTGCAGCTGTATTTGTGGAGGGTATTATCTTCATCCTGCTCTCACTGACCCGTGTCCGTGAAGCGATTTTCAACGCCATTCCACAGACATTGAAGATTGCGGTTTCCGTCGGCATCGGTCTCTATATCACTTTCATCGGACTGCAGAACGCCCATGTGGTCGTTGACAGTTCCACCCTTGTGGGTCTGTTCTCATTCAGCGGTTCCGTCAAGGACGGCACCTTCAGCTCCGAAGGGATCACCGTCGTTCTGGCAATGGTCGGGATCCTGATCACCGCGGTCCTGGTGATCAAGAATGTAAAGGGAAATATCCTGATCGGTATCTTTGTGACATGGATCCTTGGAATCATCTGTCAGCTTGCAGGACTGTATGTCCCCGATCCGGACGCTGGCTTCTACAGCCTGATCCCGTCCGGTATCTTCTCCATGCCGGAAAGCATGGCGCCAACTTTCATGAAAATGTCCTTCAAAGGGATCGATATCATCAACTTTATCGTGATCATGTTCGCATTTCTCTTTGTGGATATGTTCGACACCCTCGGGACACTGATCGGCTGTGCATCCAAGGCAGACATGCTGGATAAAGACGGAAAACTCCCGGGGATCAAAGGCGCTCTCCTTTCCGACGCCATCGGGACCACAGTAGGTGCCGCTTTCGGAACCTCAACGGTCACCACCTTTGTAGAATCCTCCTCCGGTATCGCTGAAGGAGGCCGTACAGGACTGACGTCCATCGTATCCGGGTTCCTTTTCCTGATCTCTCTGTTCCTGTCGCCGCTGTTCCTCTCGATCCCGTCATTCGCCACAGCTCCGGCGCTTGTGATCGTGGGATTCCTGATGATGCAGCAGGTGCCAAAAATCGAGTTCACGGACCTGACCGAGGCGATCCCCGGATTCATTACAATCTTCGCAATGCCTTTTATGTACTCTATCTCCGAGGGCATTTCGCTGGGGATCATCTCTTACGTCATCATCAATTTTGTTACAGGAAAGCGCAGAAACATCGCGCCGCTGATGTATATACTGGCGCTTCTGTTCCTGCTGAAGTATATTATCCTGTAACAGACGCTGCCCCGCAGTATAAACGGGGCAGTTTTTCTTGATAACCGTTTTTTATATTGACGAAAGCCTCACTCTCTCATTATAATAGAGACAAATTACAGGTTTGTCGAATATTGACGGATTCTTAATTAATAAGGAGTAAAATAAGGAAAGGGGCATAACAATGACCGGAACAAACACAAACACGATCCTGTACAGAAATGACAGTTCGATCATCGATCTGAACAATACACAGCAGATCGACCGGAACCAGGATTTCACAAAACGTATTTCCAATGATGAGGCGCCTGAAGATCCGCTGACAGATGAGTTTTCTGAAGATCTGGATGCTTCCGAAGGAGACGCCGAGACCAAGATCAACCAGAGCAACTATCTCCGCTATCTGTCGGAGCTGAGGAAGGCTGACAGCGAGCTTGCTCTTGCAAAGGCAGAATCTGCCGAACTGGTCCGCCTGATGGACAGCTACCGCGATCATTACACCCAGTATGAAGAACTGGTAAAGAATCAGGTCCAGGAGAACAGCGCCGCTGTGGACGAAAAGCTGAAATCGATCAAGGCTCTCGCAAGAAAGATCAGAAAGACCAGCGATTCTCTCGACTCCAGGATCGATGAAGAAGTGCTGCGCCTCACAGAAGCGCTGTCGAAATCGATCGAGGGCAGCATCAAGCAGTCCTGCGATGACGAACTGAAGAAGCTGAGCGAGGCGACTCATGTGCTGCACGATTACAGCGAGCAGGTCAAAGAGCAGTATCAGAAGCTCCAGAAACTGGAAGGATTCAAGTTCGCGCTTTTCACGATCAGCAGCCTCTGCTCGCCGATCATCCTGATCCTCATGATCCTGAACCTTCTTCACATTATCTGATTTTTCAAGGAGAATTCCTCCATGTACTTATAGAGGAAGCGCCGCGGACCGGACATCGTCCACGCGGCGCTTCCTCTCTTTTTGTATACTTCATTCTTTCATATCGTATTTGTGCCAGCGGTACCGTTTCTCTGTTCACCGCTTTTATTCATCTCCGGACCTGTCGAGCAGCTCTGCAATCTCAGGAAACACTTCGACACTCCTCCTCAGGATTCCTTTCACATATGCGATGAGGATCCCGTAATTTGTCATCGGCACATTCTGGTCCTGCGCACAGCTGAGACGATACTTCATCTCCCGCTCATTGAGCATGCATCCTCCGCAGTGGACGATAAGACTGTATCTTCCGAGTTCATCCGGGAACTCTGTCCCAGAGGTGGTCTCAAAGTGCAGTTCCTTTCCGGTATACTCTCTGATCCATCGCGGGATTTTCACAGTACCGATGTCATCACATTGTCTGTGGTGTGTACACCCCTCACTGATCAGGATCGTATCTCCGTCTTTCACGCGGTCCAGCGCCGTGACGCCTCTCACCGCTCCTTCCAGATTTCCTTTGTATCTGGCAAAGAGAATGGAAAATGATGTGAGCAGGATATCTTCCGGCGTATCTTCAGCGACTTTCGAGAATGCCTGGCTGTCTGTTATAACGAGCTTCGGTTTCTTTCCCAGCTGTTCCAGCGTCCGCTTCAGCTCGTTGTCCTTCACCACAACAGACACCGCGTCTCCGTCCAGAAGGTCGCGGATCGTCTGCTGCTGCGGAAGGATCAGGCGTCCTTTGGGCGCCGCCTTGTCTACAGGAACGACCAGGACGACAAAATCCGACGGGGATACCAGATCTCTGACGATATACTTCTCCTCTTCTTCCCTGCCCGCCGCAGCGGCGATCCTTTCCTTCAATTCCCGGATTCCGCTGCCGTCCGAAGCGCTCACAGCGAGGAATTCTTCTTCCGAGAGTCCGAGATGTTCCCTCAGCTTCCTCTCTGCCTCTTCCGTAGTCAGATCCTTTTTATTCATCACAACGAGGTACGGGATCTTCTTTCTTCTGATCCGCTCCAGAAGCGCCTCATCTTCCGGCGAGCTTCCTTCTGTACCGTCAATGACCAGCACCGCTGCATCCGTCTTATTCAGGACCTGATAGCTCTTTTTCACCCTCAGGCCTCCCAGATCTCCCTCATCGTCGATGCCCGGAGTATCCATCATGACCACCGGCCCCAGGGGAAGGAGTTCCATAGACTTATACACCGGATCCGTTGTAGTCCCTTTCACCTCTGAGACCACTGCGATATCCTGGCCTGTCACTGCATTCATAACGCTGGACTTCCCGGCGTTCCGCTTTCCGAAGAAGCCGATATGTACTCTCTCCGACATCGGCGTCTGATTCATGCTCATCTTTCCGCACCTCCTGTTTTTCTCTGGCGGGGACATGTGGGAATCGAACCCACCCGGGACGTCCTATACGCCCCACTCGGGTTTTGAAGACCCGGAAGCACACCAGTCACTTTTCTGCCCCCATAACCGCAGACGGCGGCCTTTTCCTGCCGCCGTCGTGCTATATTTCTATACTATCAGAACAGAACTATAATGTAAAGCCGGCAATCAACCGGCTTCCATTATACCATACACTCATGAAGAGCATCCTGTTCAATGCCGTTTTCTCTCATAATACTCTCCACCCGCGCCTGAGCTTCGAGAGGCGCACACCAGGCAAGGCCGCATCCCGCCGAGATTTCTCTCGGAACAGGGATAAGTCTGCCCGGAACATGAAGTTCCTGACAGGCCTTCTCCATCGCCATCGCGTCCGCTGTTGTATGGAAGGTCACGACAAGCTTCAATTCTTTCTTTCTCATAACAGGCCATCTCCTAATCCGTCAGTTCCTCTACTGCTTTTACAGCAAAATCGATCTCTTCTTCTGTATTAAAGTGAGAAAAGCTGAATCTCACAGCTCCCTGCGAGACTGTCCCGAGCGCCCTGTGCATAAGCGGTGCACAGTGTGCTCCCGGCCGTGTCACAATACCATATCCTATATTCAGCTCGTCACTGACTTCCGAAGAGTCATAATCCCCAATGTTGAGAGACACGATCGGGCATCTCCTGCCGGTCTCGAAGTCTCCGTAGATCTTTACAGCCGGGATCCGGGAAACGCCCTCATAGAAACGCCACATGAGTGAGAGCTCCTTTTCTCTTACCGAATCCAGCCCGGTCTCTTCCAAATAGGAAACCGCTGCCCCCAGTCCGGCAATGCCGTGTCCGTTCAAAGTCCCCGCCTCGAGCGCAGTCGGCATGACGGCAGGATGGTGCGGGTTATAAGTGTCAACGCCGCTGCCTCCCGAGAGAAGCGGCCGGATCTCTACCCCGGTCCTCACATACATTCCTCCCGTACCCTGCGGGCCCAGCAGACTCTTATGTCCGGTGAAACAGAGCACATCGATCCCGAGCCGCTGTACATCGATGGGATAGACTCCTGCTGTCTGGGACGCATCCACAATGAACAGAATCCCCTTTTCCCGGGCAATGGCGCCGACGCGCCGCAGATCGATCATATTTCCCGTAAGATTCGACGCATGAGTGCATATGACCGCCTTTGTATCCGCTCTGACTGCCGACTCCATTTCTTCATATGAGATATTTCCTTTCTCATCACAGCCGAGAACAGTGATCTCTGCCCCGTTCTCCCTGCATTCGTACAAAGGGCGCAGCACCGAATTGTGTTCCAGCACCGTTGTGATCACATGATCTCCCGGGGAGATCAGCCCCTTTACCGCGATATTAAGACTCTCTGTGGAATTTGCGGTAAAGACGATCCTGTTTGCATTTTCCGCATGGAAGAAACGCGCCAGCTTCTCTCTTGTACCGTAGATGATCCTTGACGCATCAAGCGCAGGAGCAGAAGCTCCCCTTCCCGCATTCCCCATCACATCGAATGCCTCTGCCACCGCTTTCTTCACTGCCTCCGGCTTATGCAGCGTAGTTGCAGCATTGTCCAAATAGATCACGGTCCGGCACCCCCTTTCTCCTACAATTACAAGTATATTCCTCTTCTCTCCGCCAGTCTAATTGAAAACAGCAATAAAAAAACCGGACATTTATAGATATCGTCTATAAATGCCCAGCCCGCTTTTTCAGACATAAATCCTCAGACATTGTCCGGATACATCTCTTTCACAAGATCTATAAGCTTCTCCGCTTCTGTGCTGTGAAGAGATCTCCTGTCAAATACGAGATTGATATTCCGCTTCCCCCCTGTCTCTCCAAGGGGAACAGCACGAAGCACCCCGCTTCTGATCTCATCCTCGGCAGCCAGACGGGACAGGATCGAAATCCCCATCCCATTTCTCACCGAACGCTTGATCGTCTCCTGATTCTGAATACTGGCAACGATATTCAATTCTGATAATTCTATCCCCATCTGCCTCAGAAGCCTCTGCGCCTCTTTCCTTGTACCCGAGCCCTCTTCCCTAAGAATGACCGGCATGCGCCTGATCCACGCGGCAGTCTCCGCGGCGCTTTCGGGCCCTTCCAGTCCCTCTCCGGGAATTATCACCACAAGCTCATCCTGATAAAAGGGAATATAAACACACTGCTTCTCCTCCAGCACTGTGCCCGCAAATCCAATATCCGCTCTTCTGGAGAGGATCTGCTCCACAGCTCCCGCGCTGTCTGTCTCCATCACTCTCAGACGCACGCCGGGATATCTTTCTCTGAACCGAACCATGATCTCCGGGAGAAGATACTGCGAAGGGATCGTGGAGGCAGCGATCCGCAGTACTGCCCCCTCCTTCTTTCTGCTGCCGAAACGCTCTCTGATCTGCTGTTCCAGCTCCAGCATCTGCATGGCATAATCATAGAGTATTTCCCCTTCTTCCGTCAGACTGACCTCTTTCGTGCTGCGCATCAGCAGACACACTCCCAGTTCTTTTTCCAGGGAGGCGACATGCGCACTCACCGTAGGCTGCGTGAGATAAAGTATCTTCGCCGCTTCAGAGAAACTTTTCGCCTCAGCCACGCGGGCAAATGCTTCCAGCTGCTTCAGGTTCATGAATTTGTCATGACAACGCTTCCTACCACATCAGCGGCATGTTCACAGGTATCAGCGCATTTCTCAAGGTAGGTATAGATCTCTCTCCAGGCAATGATCTGGAGGACATCCTTCTCTTCAACATGGAGTTTTCTCATATTGTCAATGTACAGCTTATCTGCCTCTTCCTCCAGTGAATTGATCCTGATAATAATCGGCTTTAATTTTTCCGAACGCTTGAAATCAGAGAATTCATCCAGCAGGTTCTTCAGCTCGTCGCAGCACTCAATCACAGTGTCAAGCATGCGGAGCGCCTCCGGACGGATCGTCTTAACATTGTTGATATAGATGCGGATCAGCACTTCCTCCAGCTTATCTGTGACCTCATCGATATGATGGCTGAGCGTCACGATATCTTCTCTCTCGATCGGTGTGATAAATGCTTTCGTCAGTTTGTCCGTAAGATCATGGCGCCGCTCGTCCGCAGAGCGCTCGATCTCATGGATCTCATCCAGCCTGTCAGAGATCTCCTCCGGTCTGAAATCCTTCAGGATCTCCTTCAGAAGATGTGCGGCACGGCAGGCACACTCCGCGCATGAAGCAAAATTATCAAAATAGTAAGCATCCTGTTTTTTCGACATTTGGGGTTCCTCCTCTTATCCAAATATGAACATAAAAATCTTAGCCATTACAAAACTGATCAGTCCGCATCCCGGAAATGTAAAGATCCAGGTAAGCATCATATCTTTTACCACTCCGAAGTTAATGGCAGACAGTCTCTTCACTGCTCCCACACCCATGATCGCGCTCGTCTTCGTGTGAGTCGTGGAGACCGGTATTCCGAACAGACTGGAATACAGAAGACAGAGAGCTCCCGACAGGTCCGCCGCGAAGCCCTGATAGCGTTCCAGCTTGACCATATCCATTCCAACGGATTTGATGATCTTCTCTCCGCCCACGCTGGTTCCAAGCCCCATCACGATACTGCACAGAAGCATCAGCCACAGCGGGATCTCCATCCCCGTGACAGAGCCCTGGCCATTCGCGAAAGCGATTCCCAGGAACAGGACACCGATAAACTTCTGACCGTCCTGAGCTCCGTGCATAAAACTCATCGCTGCAGCTCCCGCGATCTGCGCCCATGCGAAGAAACGGTTCGTCTTTCTCCTGTCCATCTCCCTGCAGAGGATCGTGATGAGCTTACAGACGATCCATCCGGTGACAAATCCAAGCAGAAGGCTCAGCACCAGGCCGTAGATGACTTTCACCCATTCGCTCCCGTTGATGCCGCCGATTCCGTGCTGGATCGCGATCGCCGCTCCGGACAGGCCGGCGATCAGGCTGTGGCTTTCACTTGTGGGAATTCCGAACACAGATGCCGCCACACTGTAGACAACGATAGAGACAAGAGCCGCGCACAGTGCGATCAGCGCACTGTGAGTGCTGTCTCCGAAATCTACCATGTTACTGATCGTAGATGCAACTGAACTGTTGATCTGCGTCATGATAAAAACACCCAGGAAATTGAACGCCGCACTCATGAGGATCGCCCTGCGCGGACTTAAGCATCTTGTCGTCACACAGGTCGCGATCGCGTTCGGGGCGTCTGTCCATCCGTTGACGAAGATAACGCCCAGGGTAAGCAGGACCGTGATGATCAGAATCGGATTTCCTGCCATATTTTCTGCAAAATAAGAAAATGATATGTCCATGACAACTCCTTTTGTTAAATTCTCTTTAAATTTTCGTAAAATCGCTTTCACGATACCATTTAATGGAGAGATTGTCAATTCTTCATTTTCAATCTTTACATTTTTGTAACAGCTCAGCCATAAGGGAAGAGCTGAACCGTTACCTTGTCAGCAGAGCCCTCTCGCTCTCTCCGCCTGTCTTTTGTGTCATTCCGATCCGGTCCGTATAATCCAGGATCATCCTGACATTTTTCCTGCTTGTGCCAAAAAGATCGCGCACCTCCGCTACTGTTATACGATCCTTTCCCCGAAACCGGTCCCTGATCACCGTGCATGCCTTTTCCAGATGAGAAGGGAGCGTATAACAGTCGTCGGAAAGCTTCACGATCTCACCATTCTCAGACAGAAGAAGCAGCAGTTCCTCCAGATGCTCTTCCTCCCTCCGCGAAAATTCCATTCCGCTGATCTTTGCGAACTGATACCCCGCGTCGTTGAGCGCAGCAAGGACTTTTGTACGTACTCCGCAGAATATCTCGTCTTTTCTTATCTCATATCCCGCCGGCGCCAGCAGTTCCCCCCGTCTCTCCAGGATCCCGTTCCTGCAGAGATGCTCCACATATTCGGACGCCAGTTTTTTATTCATTCGCGGAAGAGCCCCAGTCAGGAGCGCCGCCGGCGCTCCCGTTCGGTACGGATGTACCTCCAGATACTCTTTCAGCTTCCTCAGGAGCGTTTCTCTTGCCGAAGCCTCATCCCGGACATGCCAGATATACTCCCTGCCGTTCACCGTGAATACAAGGATCCTGCCGCGGTCTGCAAGCTCCCGGATCCATTCTTCCGCCTCTTTCTCCGTCATCTCCAGTTCAGCGGCCAGTTCCGCCGCTGCCGCCATGGTCTCTTTGTGCTTTCCCGCCTGCAGTTCCAGCAGCACCGCCGGATCTCCCTTCTCACGCTTCCGAAGCCTCTCCAGCACATCCGACCGAAAACGTCTCTCCCTGGCCGCATCCGGCTCCAGGACAATTCCTCCGCCGATCGTCTCCACCGGAGAATAGAAGCGGACGACAAACCGGTCTCCCGGCTTCAGCGCTGTGTCAGATTCCATCCTAAGCTGTGCAAGACAGTTCTCTCCCGGGGCGATGGAATCTGCATCCAGCAGGACCGCACGGCAGAGCATCTCTGCCGATCCGCTGTAAAAGTGAAGACGTGTCTGATTCCGCACCGTTCTTCCGGCCCCCTTGAGAAGGGACAGCCTTACATCTACGTTTCTTCCGGACCGGACACTGTCCGGGGCGGCAAGCACGCAGCCCCGGCGGATCTCTTCCCGTTCGACACCCGCAAGGTTGAGTGCTGACCGCTGCCCGGCGCAGCACTGCTCTGCCGCCTCATTATACACCTGGATCCCGCGCACACGGCAGGAAATACCTTTCGGATATAAAGTGAGCTGATCTCCTCTCCGGATCGTTCCTTCCAGCAGGGTTCCTGTCACGATCGTGCCGAACCCTGCTGCCGAGAACACTCTGTCTACAGGAAGGCGCGCTGCACCTTCCGCTTTCCGGCCGTCGCGGATCCCTGCTGCCATCCCCGCGATTTGTTCCTTCAGCGAGTCGATCCCTTCTCCGGTGACCGCCGAAGCCCTTATAATCGGCGCCTCCTCCAGGATCGATCCGCGGACCTCCCCGCGGATCTCCTCTTCTACCATACGGAGCCATTCCTCATCCACAAGATCGCACTTGTTCAGCACGATAAGATAGCGCCGCACGCCCAGCAGTTCCATGATATCCATATGCTCTCTGGTCTGAGGCATGATTCCCTCGTCCGCCGCGATCACAAGGAGCACCAGATCCATCCCTGCCACGCCGGCAGTCATATTCCGGATAAACTTCTCATGTCCCGGGACGTCGATGATCCCTGCCCGCTCCCCGTCCGGCAGGTCAAACCACGTAAAGCCCAGATCAATGGTGATACCCCTGCGTTTTTCTTCCTCCAGCCGGTCCGTATCTCTCCCGGTCAGGGCGCGGATCAATGCTGTCTTCCCATGATCGATATGTCCTGCGGTTCCAATGATCACATGGCTCATCTCACACCGCCTTTCCTTAGAATCGCCCCGTTTCTGAACTGTTCTGCAAGGTAAGGGATATCTTCTTCCGATACAGTCCGCATATCCAGGAAAAGCTTCTCCTCCGCGATCCTGCCGATCACAGGAATGGCAAGTCCTCTGAGCCTGCGTTCCAGTTCCGAAGCAGAGATCTCCTTCGGCGCGACAGCTACGCTGCTGCTTGGGATATCCTCCATGGGAAGAGAGCCCCCTCCCGCCCGCGCAGTCGATTCTTCCACTGTGATCACAGCGGGGGCTTCACGCACAATCCCGTCCCCATCCGTACAGCATATGGCTTTCCTCATCAGTTCCGCCAGCTTCTCTGCCGACCTGCGCACAGACGACGCGGGCATAGTCAGCATTCTGAGCGCCGGGATGCGCTCCACCGCCTTCTCCGGATTCAGATATTCCAGAAGGACAGACTCCAGGGCCGACGCCGTAAATTTATCGATCCGCAGCACACGGGCAAGAGGATGCCGCTTCATTTTCTCAATATACTCCTTTTTCCCTGCAATGATCCCGGCCTGCGGTCCGCCCAGAAGCTTGTCCCCGCTGAAGGTGACCACATCAGCCCCCTGCGCAAGCACTTCCTGGACGGAAGGCTCATGGCAGAGTCCGTACTTCTCCAGATCGATCAGCACTCCGCTGCCCAGATCCTCCAGAAGCGGGATACCGGTCCGAGCCTTAAGGTCTGCCAGTTCTCTTATCGAAGTCTCCTCCGTAAATCCCACGATCCTGTAATTGCTTGTATGAACCTTCAGGAAAGCTCCCGTCTCTTCGCATACCGCTTTCTCGTAATCCGAGAGCCGGGTCCTGTTCGTGGTCCCCACCTCCCTCAGCTCTGCTCCGCTGAGCTCCATCATGTCAGGCACCCGGAACTTTCCCCCGATCTCAACCAGCTCTCCTCTTGAGACAATGACCTCTCCGCCGTCCGCCACCGCACTCAGCATGAGCAGAACCGCTCCGGCGTTATTATTGACTGCCATGGCCGCCTCTGCCCCGGTAAGCTGACAGAGGATCCTCTCAAAATGAGCGCTCCGCTCGCCCCGTTTCCCGGTCTCCAGATCAAACTCCAGATTGGAATATCCCCCTGCCAGATCCGCTGCTCTCCGGAGAACATCCCGCCCCAGCGGCGCGCGTCCGAGACCGGTATGCAGGATGATCCCCGTACAGTTGATGACACGGGTCATCTCCGGCCGCATCCACTGTTCCAGCGTCCTGCAGATCTTTTCAGGAAGTCCTTCGAGTTCCTCCTTTGCATCAGATGCCGACCTGCAGGCCTCCAGTCTCTTTCTCACCTTTTCCAAAGTACTGCGCACTCCTTGAAGTGCGCAGTCATAACCATAGTTCTCTATCATTTCCCCGAGCATCGGATCCGCCATGAGGCTGTCCACCCGGGGAATCATTCTGTAGATGTCATTCTTTTCCAAACAGACTCTCTCCTTCTAACCGGATGAGTCTCTCCTGCTTCTCAAGCACTCTGCCGATCACAGAAACCTTCGTCTCTATCCCGGCTTTCTGCATATCATCGATCAAACTCCGCGCTTCTCCTTCAGGCACGCTGAACAGCAGCCCTCCTGACGTCTGCGGGTCGCTGAGCAGATCCAGGTACACTTCCTCCACACCGCCGCTGTCCAGCCAGGGCTCTGCGAATTCCCGGTTCCTGTATGCGCCTCCCGGGACAAGTCCCATGCGCGCATAGTCCGCAGCCGCTTCCATATAAGCCACATCCCTTACATGAATCTCCAGAGTCACATCACTCGCTTTCGCCATCTCCGTGCAGTGCCCCAGCAGGCCGAACCCCGTCACGTCCGTACAGGCATGGATCGTATGTCCTTCAGATGCCCTCTTTGCCTTCTGGTTCAGAGAAGACATGACCTGCGCCGCTTCCGCAGCGGCACTGTCTGAAGCCATCTCCGCCTTCACCGCAGTGTTGATCACTCCGCTTCCGATCTGCTTCGTGAGGATCAGCACATCCCCGGGCTGACATCCGTAGTTCTTATAGATCCGATCCGGGTGTACAAATCCGGTGACGGACAGACCGTACTTGGGCTCATCGTCCTGCACAGAGTGGCCGCCTACCAGCACGGCTCCGGCTTCCATCACCTTGTCCGCCCCGCCCCGGAGAATCTCACCTAAGATCTCCGGATCCAGACAGTTCGGGAAACAGACGATATTGAGCGCGATCTTCGGCTCTCCGCCCATGGCGTAGACATCGCTCAGCGCGTTGGCAGCTGCGATCTGGCCGAACAGATACGGATCATCCACGACCGGCGTGAAGAAATCCAGTGTCTGAATGACAGCAGTCTCATCCGATATTTTATAAATCGCGGCATCATCTGATGTCTCGAGTCCGACGAGCAGACGCTCGTCTGTAAATTTCGGCAGCTTGCCCAGAACCTGGGCAAGGGTCTCAGGACCTATTTTGGCCGCTCACCCGGCTGTCTTCGTCATCTGTGTAAGATGGATCTCCTTGTACATCTGTCCTCACCTCCTTTCGATCAGCACGCGGGTTCCGTCATCCTACGGGCGGATGATCCTTCCCGCCTTCTGCATTGTCTCCACAATACTGTACATGTTCGTCACTGTCCCGACTGCAAGCTTGTCTTTGAGTCCGTAGTAATCCAGACAGGTCCCGCAGGTCATGATCTCCACACCCTGTTCCGCCAGGCTCTTCAGGTCCTCCAGTGCAGGGGAGTCCTCCACCGTCAGCTTCGCGCCGCCATTGTAGAAGACCATTTTCTTCGGCAGCTCATCGAGCTGAGTGACTGCAAAGATAAAGCTTTTCATAAGGACATGGCCCAGCTCATCGTTCCCTTCTCCCATCCGGTCGGACGACACGACTACGATCGTATCTCCATACACTCCGGACCAGCCGTCGCAGCCGCAGCTGTCTCCGCCTGTAGTCTCCGCACCAGCTTCACTGCCGCCTCCGACTTTGAGAAGGACCCTGTACTGTCCCTCGCCGAGCTTCTCCTGTGTCACGGAAGCCCCTGAACTCTCCGCCATCTTCGTCACGTTGCGCACTGCCGTCTCATTATCCACCAGAACCTCGACCTCGCCTGAGCCGGACAACTCCTGCAGCGCTTTCTTTGTCTTGATTACCGGGATCGGGCACGCATCGCCCATTGCATTCACTGTGATCATACTTTGTCTGCCTCCTGTTCTCCATTCTACGGCTGGAACACCTTTATCGCGGCTTCTCCCGAAAGATCCGCCACTCTTATTTCATGGTAGCAAAATCCCGAAAAAGAATCAATGATAACTTCTGATTCCTCTTTTTCCTTCTGTGTGTTATAATCAGTTGAACGAAAACCGTCTGCGGATCACCTGTCTCCGCAGCCATTAGAAAGGATCAGATCGAATGTGGATTGCAGATAACTGGAAAGATTATGAAGTCATAGACTGTTCAAAAGGTGAGAAACTGGAGCGCTGGGGAGACTACATCCTCGTCCGCCCGGATCCCCAGGTCATCTGGGATACTCCTCGGAAGGCCCGGGGATGGAAACATATGAACGGACATTATCACCGGAGTAAGAAGGGCGGCGGAGAGTGGGAATTCTTCAGCCTTCCGAAGCAGTGGCAGATCCATTACGGCTCCCTCACCTTCAACCTAAAGCCGTTCAGCTTCAAGCACACCGGGCTCTTCCCGGAACAGGCCACGAACTGGGACTGGTTCTCAGAGAAGATCCGACGCGCCGGACGTTCGGTCAAGGTACTGAACCTGTTCGCCTACACAGGCGGCGCCACCCTTGCGGCAGCGGCTGCCGGAGCGCAGGTCACCCACGTGGACGCCTCCAAGGGAATGGTCAGCTGGGCAAAAGAAAATGCCGTCTCCTCCGGACTCAAGGACGCGCCGATCCGATGGCTTGTGGACGACTGTGTGAAGTTCGTGGAGCGTGAGATCCGCCGCGGCAACAAATACGACGCCATCATCATGGATCCTCCGTCCTACGGCAGAGGCCCCAAGGGTGAGATCTGGAAGATCGAGGACATGATCCATCCGCTCATCAAGCTCTGTACGAAGATCCTGTCGGAAGACGCCCTGTTCTTCCTCGTCAACTCTTACACGACGGGGCTCGCACCTGCGGTGCTGACCTATATGATTGCCACAGAACTGAAGCCCTGGAACGGGACCGTGGACTCTCAGGAGATCGGTCTCCCTGTGACCGAATCCGGTCTTGTACTCCCCTGCGGCGCTTCCGGAAGATGGTCCCGCTGACAAAAACGGCTGTAATATGGAGGGGGAAAATGAATCAGAAAAAACTGCGCACTGCCGCGGAATATTTTATCTACTTTATGATGTACTCTGTCCTCGGATGGCTTTACGAAGTCTTTCTGGAGGTTGTGGTCTATCGATGGGGTTTTTCCAACAGAGGGGTTCTGTTCGGTCCGTACTGCGTTATATACGGCTTCGGAGCGCTGCTTCTCATCCTGTCGCTGTCCTGGCTGCAGAAACGCCGTATCTACGCCGGGAAGCTCCTGATCACCCCGCTGCTGGTATTCATCGGAATTGTTGCGATCACAACCGTTGTAGAGCTGATCGGCAGTTATATCATGGAGTTCACTGCCGGAGACTGGCTTTGGGACTACCGAAGATTTGCTTTCAACTTCGAAGGACGTATCGCACTGAATCCGAGTATCCGCTTCGGCATCGGAGGAATGGTATTTCTCTATTTGCTGCAGCCTCTCTTCCGAAGACTCTGCTCTAAATTTTCCGACAGAGCAGTATATGCCACGGCTGCAGTTCTGGCACTTATATTTTTGTGTGATATTATCTGCACTTATATTATTTTTTAGAACCGCTGTCAAAAAGAGGGAGCACCGGATCTTATAGATCCTGTGTTCCCTCTTCTTTCTTCATCATTCTCTCCCGCTCTTCTGTCGAAGCCGCTCTCCTGCTGCCCCTCTGTTCACCTCACAGCAATCCTGCCCAATATCTCCCCGATCGGCGCTGAGATCGTAAGTTCTGCGCGCACAGTCCTCCCGGTCTCCGACTTATTGATCACCACGAGATGCTTTCCTCGGAAATAGTCTATAAATCCAGCCGCAGGGTATACCACAAGTGAGGTTCCCCCGATGATCAAAGTGTCGGCCTCCGCGATCGCCTGCACGGCGCCCTGGATAGTACGGCTGTCCAGTCCCTCCTCATACAGGACCACATCCGGCTTGATGATCCCGCCGCAATCGCACCGCGGGACACCATCTGAATTTTTCACATACTCCGCACTGTAGAATTTCCCGCAGTCCATACAGTAATTCCTGTGAATGCTCCCATGCAGCTCATATACGTTTTTACTTCCCGCCGCCTGATGCAGGCCGTCTATATTCTGGGTCACTACCGCAGTCAGCTTTCCCGCCTTCTCCAGCTCTGCCAGCTTCAGATGCGCCGGATTCGGCTTCGCATCCAGTATCATCATCTTCTCTTTATAGAATTCGTAAAAAGCCTCCGGGTACTGCATAAAGAAGCTGTGGCTCACCACCTGCTCCGGAGAATACTTATACTTCTGATGATAAATTCCATCCGCACTGCGGAAGTCCGGAATATTACTCTCCGTCGACACTCCTGCGCCGCCGAAAAAAACGATCCTGCTGCTGTCGTCTATGATCTTCTGAAGCTGTTCTGTCTCTTTCTCATACATTCTTTTCCGCCTCCGTCAATCTTCCAAAAGGGTTCCTTTTTCAACATGCCTGTCGAAGATCTCCTGCATCTTCTCCCAGACGATCTCTGATGTCTCCGGTATCCGCTCGTTCCGCTTCATTGGCTGGGATCTGTGCACTCCGTGCTCCTGCCAGCTCTTACCGCCCGACGCGTCGTTGAGCAGCAGCGGCTGAAAGTTGTCCAGCAGATGGGCGAACTTTGCCTCCGCCGTCTCATACGCCTCAAATTCCTCCCAGAGCTCCCTGAAATATATACCCTGGTCTTCCGGAAGAAGTCCGAAGATACGCTCCGCTGCGTTCACCTCCCGCTCCCGCTTTGTCTGAGCGCCTTTTTCATCATAGGCATAAGTATCTCCCGCGTCGATCTCCACCAGATCATGGATCAGTACCATGATCATCACTTTCTCAAGATCCGCCTCTTCCTTCATGTGCTCTTTCAGAAGCACTGCCATAAGCGCCAGATGCCAGGAATGTTCCGCGTCATTCTCCTTCCGTTTTCCGTCGGCAAGATATGTCTGCCGAAAAATATTCTTCACCTTATCCACTTCAACAATGAACCGGATCTGCTTTTCAAGACGGGCCCTCTCTTCTGAGCTTCCCGCCGCATCCGATCTGTTTCTTCCCATCTCTGCTGAGACCTCCTTTCGGCCCGGTTCAGCCACGGACCCTGCCTCCATTATAGCACTTCACACCGCAAAGAGACAGCCGGGAAAAATAAAGAAATTATCCTCGCGGTCTTATTCGCCACTGTTCACATTAACTCTTATTCTGCAAAAATCGGATAGGGGAAGATTCCCTTCCCCTATCCCCCGCGATACCACGGGCAGCTCCACAGCAAAGCCGGTCTGCGCTCCGCTTCGGTCCGCGCTGAGCGAACGTCCACCGGACGTTCAGCGCTGCTGTCCGTTGCCCTGCAGATGCCTGCTCGTGCAGGAACGGCAGCCGCTTGCAGGGCTTATCGCACAAAAAAACCTCTGCACGCGGGTCTTCCCCGTGTACAGAGGCTGGATATGTATCAGCTTATTACAGATCAACTTCACCTGTTGTATCGCCGTTGATCACATAGTATGCCTTGGACTCTTCCGGCTTCAGATAGATCTTAACATCTTTCATATCGCCGACTTTCTTCTTCAGAACCTTTGTCCAGATCTCTTTCACTTTCTGAAGGATCTCTTTATCTGAGTACTCTTTTCCGTAGAACTGAAGGTACATCTCTGTCTTCAGCTCAGCTTTCTTGGCCGGAGCCTTCTTAGCCGGAGCTTTCTTGGCAGCTGTCTTCTTAGCCGGAGCTTTCTTCTCAGCTGTCTTCTCTTCCGGTGTATCTACCAGAACGCCTGCTTTTGTCTCGATCTTCTTTGTTGTATCCTTCTTTGTCTCGATTGCCTTTGCAGCCGCTGTCTCTTTTTTCTCTGTCTTATCTTCTGCCGGTGCTGCAGCCTTCACCTCTGCAGCCTTTACTGTCTCTTTTTTCTCAGCAGCCGCCTTTGTTGAAGTTGTTTTCTTTGCTACCATACTTGTTCCCTCCTAAATAATACAACCAAGTATTTTTCAGCTCTGGCCGCCTTCAATACGGTCAGCGCCGCTTAGAAATCTATTCCATAATCTCACAGTTCCAACGAGATTGTACCTCATTTTTCTGCAAACGTCAAATTTTTTTCTCTAATTCCTGATATCCTCTGAAAAAATCCGACAATCCCTTGAGCGTTTTTAAAAGAACAGGAATTTCATCTTCATCCAGCCTTTCGAGCGCCGCATTGGTCATCTGCCTGTGATACTCCTTGTGATGGTCGTATGCCCTCACACCCTTCGGTGTCAGGCCGATGAACACAACCCGTCTGTCCTCCTGGCTTCGCTTGCGGACCACGTACTTCTTATTCACCAGACTGTTGACGGCAGAAGTGAGCGATCCGGCAGTGATCCCAAGTTTTTTTGCAACTGCTGACATCGTACTTTTCCCGGTAAGGCCGATCGCCTCGATGATATGCATATCATTGTTTGTAATATCGCTGAATTCTCCGGTAATGATTGCCTCTTCCTCCAGCTTCAGTATGTCCTTGAACAGGCTGACCAGTGTATCGTTAATGGTCTCATATGCATCCATCGGGGATCCTCCTTTCCTTCAGGCAAACAGTGCCTGGATTACATCGCTGACTTTTTCGATCCTGTCGGCTTTCCACGCTTTTGCTCCGCAGAAAAGCAGCCCTTTTTCAACATTTCCTTTTACCGCGTCGATCAGACCGTCTGTGATGCAGTACGGGATATCAGCCGGACTGCATTTTGTAAGACATCTGTGGCAGGGGCTGTGAGGAATCTTCTCTCCTCCCATCACACGCTCCATAAACGTATTCATGATCGCTCTTCCCGGCATTCCCACCGGACTCTTTACGATCCGGATATCCTCTTTGGACGCATCGATATACGCCTGCTTATACCGGATATCTGCATCGCATTCTTCCGTTGTCACAAATCTCGTAGCAACCTGAACGCCGTCCGCTCCGAGCCCCATGACATGCTTCACATCACTGCTGTCATAGATGCCGCCTGCAACTACAACGGGAATATCCATCCCGTACTTCTCACCATATTTTTTCACTGTCGCTATGATCTTTCTGATCTCCTCATCATAGGACTCCTTCGTGTATGCACTGAGCTCTTCCTTCTTGAATCCGAGGTGTCCGCCCGCTTCCGGTCCCTCGATCACTACAAGATCCGCAGTCCTCTTGTATTTTCTGTCCCAGTACTTCAAGATCACATTCGCCGACTTGTCCGTGGAGACAATGGGAGCAATCTTTGTGGCGCTTCCCGCTGTCAGCGCCGGGAGCTCTGTCGGAAGTCCGGCACCGGAGATCACGATATCGGCACCTGCCTTGACCGCCGCCTTGATATGTGCGGCATGCTCTTTTAATGCTGTCATCACATTGTATCCGATGATCCCATTCGGGGAAATCGCGCGCGCCTTCTTCATCTCGCTCTCGATGGCACGCAGATTGGCCTCCTCCGGATTCCTGTCAAAATCGGGGTCGCGATAACCGATCTGGGCAGTGGATATGATTCCGATCCCGCCTTCGCGGGCAACAGAGCCGGCCAGTCTTCCAAGACTGACGCCGACTCCCATTCCCCCCTGAATCAGGGGGACTCTGGTAAGTTTTTCACCGATCTTAAGATTTTTCATATTTCTTCCCTACTTCTCTGATGCAGACTGCCGCTATATACGGCGGAATCTCTCATATCTCTTCTCCGTCAGTTCGTCCGGATCCATCTTCGTGTATCTCTCGAGGAAATCCATGATCTGTACTTCCAGTTCCACGCATACCGGTTCCATCGTCTTATCATTGAACTCCTCCGGCTCAGCGATCACCTGTTCCACGATACCCAGACGCTTCAGATCCGCCGCTGTCAGTTTCATGACTTCTGCCGCTTCACTGGCTCTCTTGCTGTCCTTCCAGAGAATGCTTGCAAATCCTTCCGGAGAGAGCACGGAGTAGATCGAGTTTTCCAGCATCCATACTTCATCGGCAACGGCCATGGCAAGTGCACCGCCGCTTCCGCCTTCACCGATCACGACAGAGAGGACCGGCACCTTAAGTCCGGAAAGTTCGAACAGATTTCTGGCAATGGCCTCGCCCTGTCCTCTCTCCTCTGCCTCAAGACCACAGAAGGCTCCCGGTGTATCCACAAAGCAGATGACCGGGCGTCCGAACTTCTCTGCCTGCTTCATCAGGCGCAGCGCTTTCCGGTAACCGTCCGGAGAAGGCATGGAGAAATTGCGGTCCAGATTCTCTTTCGTCGTCTTGCCTTTTGCCTGCGCGATCACGGTCACAGGCATGCCGTGGAAACGGGCCACACCGCCGACGATCGCATGGTCGTCCTTAAAATACCTGTCTCCGTGGAACTCGATAAAATCGGTGAACAGTGCGTCGATATAATCCGTTCCGACCGGACGGTCTTTTTTTCTGGAGATCTGTACACGGTCCCATGCACTGAGCGATTCATCTCCGCTCATTTTCTCATGAATTCCCGCAGCAGCCCTCAGGTCATGATCCTTGAATCCCTTCTCTCTGTGCATGGACAGGATCTCTGTCAGCACATCCTTCATCTCCTCGCGTTCCACGATCCGGTCTACGAATCCGTGGTCAAGAAGGAATTCTGACCTCTGAAATCCCTTCGGGAGCTTCTGACCGATCGTCTGTTCGATCACGCGCGGTCCAGCAAATCCGATCAGAGCCTTGGGCTCCGCCAGGATAATATCTCCCAGCATTGCAAAGCTTGCCGTGACACCGCCTGTCGTAGGATCCGTCAGGACTGAAATGTAGAGCTGTCCCGCATCACTATGCCGTTTCAGCGCGGCAGCCGTCTTTGCCATCTGCATCAGGGAAACGATCCCTTCCTGCATCCTGGCGCCGCCGGAACAGGTAAAGATGATCACCGGAAGTTTTTCCTTTGTGGCGCGCTCCACCGCACGGGTGATCTTCTCTCCGACGATATGCCCCATGCTCGCCATCATGAACCTTCCGTCACACACGCCGATCACAGCCGGATTGCCGTTGATCGTGATCTTTCCGGTGACAACTGCCTCATTCAGCTTTGTGCGCTCTTTCAGTGATCTGACCTTCTCCTCATACCCCTTGAAATCCAGAGGATTGACAAACTCCATCTCCTTATCCCACTCTTCAAAGGAGCCTTCGTCCGCCAGCATCTCCACTCTCCTGTACGCATGGACACGGAAATACCCGTGGCATTTCGGACAGATATAATATCCGTTTTTTACATCCTCGGCGATGATGGCCGCGCCGCACTTATTACATTTCCGAAGAAGTCCTGCCGGCACTTCCGGACGGGCATTCTTGAGTGAAATATAGTGGGCGCGCACGCTCGTCTTTTTAAACATATTCTGTAACTTCATCTGAGATTACCTCCTGGCCTGTGCGGACTGATTTACATGTTCTCTATAAACTCAATATCAATATTGCCTGCCACGAAATCCGGATGGTTCAGGATCTCGTACTGATAGTCCACGTTTGTGTCGATCCCCTCGATGATGACCTCGCCCAGCGCGCTCTGCATCTTCCGGATCGCCTCGTTCCTGTTCTTCGCGTGTACGATCAGCTTGGCAAGCATGGAGTCATAATACGGCGGCACTGTATATCCGCTGTAGATCGCAGAGTCAATGCGGACTCCCTTTCCGCCCGGAAGATACATGTCCGTGATGGTTCCAGGTGAAGGACGGAAATTCTTCGCCGGATTCTCCGCATTGATTCGGCATTCAATGGCATGCCCGGTGATCTTCACATCCTCCTGCTTATAGCTCAGTTCTCTTCCGTCCGCAATGCGGATCTGCTCCTTTACAAGATCGATCCCGGTCACCCATTCGGTAACAGGATGCTCCACCTGGATTCTTGTATTCATTTCCATGAAATAGAAGTTCCCGTTCTTCTCGAGCAGAAACTCGATCGTTCCCGCATTCGTATAATGAGCCGCCTTGGCCGCCTTTACCGCAGCCTCTCCCATCTTCGCACGAAGCTCAGGAGTCAGAGCGATCGACGGCGATTCCTCGATCATCTTCTGGTGATTTCTCTGGATCGAGCAGTCACGCTCTCCCAGATGGATCACATTGCCGTGCTTGTCCGCCATGATCTGGAACTCGATATGGCGCGGGTGCTGAACAAAATGCTCAATGTACATAGTATTGTCACCGAATGCCATCTGAGCTTCCTTCTGCGCCGTCTGAAAACTGTTCTCGAACTCCTCCGGAGTCTCAGCCACGCGCATTCCCTTTCCGCCGCCGCCGAGAGCCGCCTTGACGATGACCGGATATCCGATCTCTGCTGCGATCTTCGCCCCTTCCTCGGCGTCATAGATGGGGTCCTTGCTTCCCGGAATGACCGGAACGCCTGCGTTCATCATCGTGTTTCTTGCCTCGGACTTGTTTCCCAGCTTGCGGATGACCTCAGAATCAGGTCCGATAAATGTGATATTACACTGCTCGCACAGCTCTGCGAACTTACTGTTCTCGGAGAGGAACCCGAATCCCGGATGGATCGCGTCAGCACCGGAAACCAGTGTGGCGCTGATGATATTCTGCATATTCAGATAGCTCTCAGAAGACGGAGCCGGCCCGATACAGATCGCCTCGTCAGCAAGCTGTGTGTGCAGAGCCTCTCTGTCTGCCTCTGAATAAACTGCGACCGTCTCGATCCCCATCTCACGGCATGCCCGGATGATCCGGACTGCGATCTCTCCCCGATTTGCGATCAATACTTTTCCAATCATCTCTGTGCTACTCTCCTACCATAAATGTCAGCTCTGCACTGACAACTACCTTTCCATCAACATATGCCGTCGCCTGTCCTACTCCGACCGGTCCCTTGCTCTTGATGATCTTTGTCTCCAGCTTCAGTGTATCTCCCGGAAATACCATTCCCTTGAAACGGCATTTCTGAACGCCTCCGAAGAACGCGATCTTTCCTTTGTTCTCCGGCATGCTTAAAATCGCCACCGCGCCTGTCTGTGCCAGCGCCTCAAGGATGAGCACGCCCGGCATGACTGCCTTCTGCGGAAAATGTCCGCGGAAGAAGTCCTCTCTGTATGTCACTGCCTTATATCCGACCGCATACTGTCCCGGCTCGTAATCCTCGATCTTATCGAGGAGGAGAAAGGGATGTCTGTGGGGGATGATCTCCTGGATCTGTTCCACATTCAAACTGTTCATATCTAACGCACCTTTCTTTATCTGTTCATTTGCAACCCGCATGTGCTCCGCACTTTCGTCCGCACATTCCAGCTCGATTCCGCTGCTGCGCAGCTCCTTCTCGCTGTATGGCTGCCGCTATATGGCACAGACCAGGCCGTCCTCTGCAGGCCAGCCTGCACGGGCGCCCTGGTCTGTGCCGCATGTGAGGACTAGCTTATTACAAAGAGCGGCTGTCCGTACTCTACCGCCTGACCGTTCTCCACAAGGATTTCTTTCACGGTTCCCGTGAAATCACTCTCAATCTCATTCATCAGCTTCATCGCCTCGACGATTGCCAGGACCTGTCCTTCCTTTACGCTGTCTCCCACTTTGACAAACGGCTCTGCGTCCTCCGCCGGAGCTGCATAGAAGGTTCCCACAAGAGGTGACTTCACGATATTTCCTGCCGGAAGCTCTTCCTCTGCTCCTGCTGCGCCGCCTGCTGCCGGAGCTTCCACTGCCGGTGCCGCCGGTACCGGGGCAGGAGCCGGGATCACTGCCGGAGCTGCCTGTACAACCGCAGGAGCCACCGCCGGCGCCTGCACCTGTACGATCTTGTCCCCTGTCTTCTTAAGGGAGAGCTTAACGCCGTCCTCCTCATATTTGAACTCTGTAAGCTCAGAATCTGAAACAGCCTGGATCAGCTGCAATACCTGTTCTACTTTCATCTCCACACCTCTACCCTTCAAACTTCTTCAACAACAGTGTCGCATTATGCCCGCCGAATCCAAGGGAATTGGTCAGCACATAATTCACATCCTTCTCGATCGGAGCTCCCACTGTATAGTTCAGGTCGCACTCTGGATCCACATTCTCCGTTCCCATTGTCTGATGGATGAATCCGTCCTGAATGGTCTTCACACATGTAACGAACTCAACGCCGCCCGCTGCGCCGAGCAGATGGCCGATCATAGACTTTGTAGAGTTGATGGCAACATTCTTTGCCGCATCGCCAAGGGCAACCTTGATTGCTTTGGTCTCAAACAGATCGTTGTGGTGCGTGCTCGTTCCGTGCGCATTGATATAATCGATCTGCTCCGGCTCCACGCCTGCTTCCTTCATAGCCAGTTTCATGGCCATTCCTGCGCCTTCTCCGTCCTCTGCCGGGGAAGTGATATGATATGCGTCTCCTGTTGCGCCGTATCCAACAAGCTCTGCGTAGATCTTCGCGCCTCTCGCTTTTGCATGCTCCAGTTCTTCCAGAACGACGATTCCTGCTCCCTCTCCGAGAACGAAACCATCTCTGTCTTTATCAAACGGACGGGAAGCATGCTGCGGATCATTTGTCGTGGACAGGGCTGTCAGAGCTGTGAAACCAGCGATGCCTGTCGGGCAGATCGCCGCCTCTGTTCCGCCTGCCACCATTACATCAGCGTCGCCGTACTGGATCGCACGGAGCGCATCGCCGATGCAGTGCGTGCCGGAAGCACATGCTGTGACAACGTTGGTACATTTTCCTTTCAATCCAAGCTGGATGGAAATATTTCCTGCAGCCATATTGGAGATCATCAGCGGAACCATCAGCGGGTTTACCTTGTTCGGCCCCTTTGTGAGGATCTTTTCGTAGTTCGTCTCAACACACTGAAGGCTTCCGATACCGGAGCCGACGATAACTCCGACCCTGAACGGATCTTCCTTTGTCATATCCATTCCCGCATCCTCAAATGCTTCTTTCGCTGCTGCAACCGCATACTGAGAAAACGGTTCCATCCTCTTCGCAGCCTTGAAGTCCATACGCTCTTTCGCGACAAATCCCTTGACCTCAGCTGCAATCTGAACCTTGAAGTCAGACGCATCAAATTTTGTGATCGGTCCGATCCCGACTTTACCTTCCTTGATTCCTGCCCAGAACTCATCCACCGTATTTCCGATCGGCGTCACAGCTCCAAGCCCGGTCACTACAACTCTTCTTTTCATAATTCCAATCATTCCCTTTCCGGAACAGAACTCTGTCCGCTCCATCCATTCCTGTCCTGTCTCTTTCCTGCCAGCGGCAGCATCCTTCTGTCAGGATTAAGTTTCCCTTTACGACTGCCCAGCCGGACAGAACTCCGACCTGCCCAGCTCGATTTTACTCTGCTTCATCTCGCTGTGGGCGTTCGCCCAATATCATGAGAAAGAAATGCCCACCTGCAGGTCAGCCTGCATGAGCTTTTCTTTCTCACGATGAAGGTCTCACTTAAATCACATGGCCATTCCGCCGTCTACATTAAGCACCTGTCCGGTAATATATCCTGCCTCATCTGATGCAAGGAATGCCACCGCATTGGCGATATCCTCCGGCTCACCGAATTTTCCGAGCGGGATCTGGGCTGTCGCGCCTTCTTTCACCTTGTCAGAGAGGACTTCCGTCATCTCTGTGTTAACAAATCCCGGAGCCACCGCGTTCACTGTCACTCCGCGGCTCGCGAGCTCTCTCGCAACGGACTTCGTCAGTCCGATGACGCCTGCTTTTGATGCAGAATAATTAGCCTGTCCTGCATTTCCAAGAACGCCTGAAACAGAAGCCATATTGATGATGCGTCCGCCTCTCTGCTTGATCATCTGTCTTGCAACGAAACGGATGCAGTTGAACGTTCCTTTCAGGTTCGTGTTCAGGACCGCATCGTAATCTTCCTCGGACATCTTCATCAGAAGTCCGTCTCTTGTGATTCCTGCATTATTCACAAGAATATCAACGCTTCCGAACGTGGAGATGATCTCCTTGAACATCTCCTCACACGCGCTGAAATCAGATACGTTGCACTGTCTGATCTCCGCTTTTCCGCCGGCTGCCTCGATCTCTTTCTTCACTTCCTCGGCACGCTCCTTAGATCCGTTGTAATTCACGATCACGGTCGCGCCCTCTCCCGCCAGCTTCAGCGCCACCGCACGGCCTATCCCGCGGGAAGCTCCTGTCACTACGGCAACTTTTCCATTTAACATAATTCACTTACCACCTTATCTACGTCTTCCCATGTGCCAACGTTATATACTTTCACGTCACGGTTGATCTTGCGCATAAAGCCTGCCAGAGTTTTTCCCGGTCCGATCTCCACAAAGGTGTCTACACCGTCTGCGATCATGTTCTCCACGCTCTGCTGCCAGCGCACGGAAGACGCTACCTGCTTTGCGAGAAGTGCTTTTGTCTCGCTGATGTCCGTCACATACTCCGCTGTCACATTTGTAACATAGGGGATCTGAAGGGGTGAGAGCTCTACATTCTCAAGGACCTGTCCCAGCTCTTTTCCAGCCTCTGTGAGCATCGGTGAGTGGAACGGTCCGCTCACGTTCAGCGGAATGACTCTCTTCGCGCCAGCTTCCTTCAATGCCTCAGAAGCTTTCTCCACACTCTCTTTCCAGCCTGTGATAACGATCTGTCCCGGGCAGTTATAGTTTGCAATGGTCACTCCGTCGATCTCGTCAACGACCTTCTCGATCGCCTCTCCTGTCATACCGAGGACCGCCGCCATGGAGCCTTTTCCTCCCGGCACTGCATTCTGCATGAGGATACCGCGCTTTCTCACTGTCGTGATGGCATCCTCCGTTGTCATCCCGCCTGCTGATGCGATCGCACAGTACTCTCCGAGGCTTAAGCCCGCTGTCACGTCAGCCTTCAGCCCCCGCTCCCGTAAAACATGTTCCATCGCCAGACATACTGTCACAAGCGCTGCCTGTGTATACTCTGTCTGGTCCAGCTTGTCATTTTCCTCAAAGCATAAAGCTTTCATATCTATATCCAGCAGCTCGGTCGCCTTGTCGATGACCCTGCGTGCTGTTTCACTCTGTTCATAAAAATCCTTGCCCATTCCGGCTTTCTGTGCCCCCTGTCCGGGGAACATAAATGCGATCTTACTCATAGAATCCTTTTCCTCCGATCAGGTCGTCTGTCTCCTTCACCAGTTTCTGGATCAGGTCATGACATGACATTTTCTCTTTGACCATACCTGCGATCTGTCCTGCCATCACGCTTCCTGTCTTCACATCTCCGTCTACGACCGCTCTTCTCAAGCCGCCCAGAGTCAGAAGCTCGAGTTCCTCGAACGGAGCTCCCTCCTGCTCTTTCTTTAAGTACTCTTTTGTCATCTGATTTCTCAGAGCTCTTACCGGATGTCCCGTGGAACGTCCTGTTACTCTGGAATCGATGTCTCTTGCCTTGATGATCATATCCTTGTAATTTTCATGAACCTGAGATTCATTCGTAACCACAAAGTGAGTTCCCATCTGTACACCCTGAGCGCCAAGCATAAACGCTGCCGCGATTCCTCTTCCGTCAGCAATACCGCCCGCTGCGATGACCGGGATATTCACTGCATCTACGACCTGCGGTACAAGTACCATTGTCGTATTCTCACCGATGTGTCCGCCGGCCTCTGTTCCCTCTGCGACAAGTGCGTCAGCTCCGCATCTCTCCATACGCTTTGCAAGCGCTACGGATGCGATAACCGGGATTACCTTGACTCCGGCTTCTTTCCACATCTTCATATATTTCTCCGGAGAACCTGCGCCTGTCGTAACGACTTTTACGCCTTCCTCCACGATAACTTTTGCCACATCGTCCGCATACGGACTCATGAGCATGATATTTACACCAAACGGTTTGTCAGTGAGTTTCTTCGCCTCTCTGATCTGATCACGCACCCAGTCAGCCGGCGCGCTCGCTGCACCAATCAGCCCGAGGCCGCCGGCTTCGGATACGGCGGCTGCGAGATGATACTCAGCAACCCAGGCCATTCCTCCCTGAATGATCGGATATTCGATTCCTAATAATTCGGTTACTTTTGTTTTCATACTCTACAACCTTTCTTTCTTAAAAAATGAATCAGTCTTATTTGTGTGCTTCCAGATATTTTACAACGTCGCCGATCGTGTTGATCTGCTCCAGATCCTCAGACGGGATCTCAACGTCGAACTCTTCCTCGAATGCCATTACCATTTCAAATAAATCCAGGGAATCTGCGCCCAGATCATCTTTGAAGGATGTCTCCTCTGTAAGTGTCTCAACATCAGCGTTTAATGAGTCTGCTACGATTTCTTTGATTTTCTCTAACATGGTTCTCTTTTCCTTTCTTTTTGAAAATGCTTTTCCCATCCGGGAATGTTTTCCGCACTGCGGAGTATTTATTTTGTAATCCGGCTGTGCCGGGAATTACCTCTTTCTATCTGTCAGATCTGCGATGTGTCCGTTACCACTCAAACAGGCACGCTGCCCAGGTAAGTCCTGCTCCGAAACCAGAGAGGATGATCTTCTGTCCCCTGCGGAACATTCCTCTGCGGTTCATCTCGTCGAGAAGGATCGGCACTGTGGCTGCCGAGGTATTCGCATATTCTTCCAGGTTCATCGGGAATTTTGAAATATCTGTCTTCAGTCTCTTTGCAACGGCCTCTATGATCCTCCGGTTCGCCTGGTGCAGGATAAAGTAATCAATCTCTTCCAGCTTCACATCGGTCTGGCCGAGTACTTCCTCTATGATCTCAGGCACTTTGCGCACGGCGAATTTAAACACTGCCTGTCCATCCATATGTATATAGGATTCTTTCTCCTCTTCCTTCTCCCATCCCCTGCGGTGCCGGCTCAGCTGTGTCAGCGCCTCGCCTTTCACGCCGTCTGAATGTGCGGCCATATATACCGGATTTCCTTCCTCTGCCCGCAGGATGACTGCGCCCGCACCGTCTCCGAACAAGATACAGGTGCTTCTGTCTGTCCAGTCTACCATATTGCTCATGCTCTCCGCGCCCACGACCAGGATTGTCCGGTATAACCCGGCACTGATATATGCCTGAGCCGTATTGAAGGCAAGAACAAATCCGGTACATGCTGCGTTCAGGTCATATCCTGCCGCATGCACTGCTCCGACCGCCTTCTGCACTTCGCATGCCGCACATGGGTAGATCACCTCGGAGGATGACGTTGCGACCAGGATCAGGTCGATCTCAGCCGGATCGATCCCGCTCTGCTCCACTGCTCTCGCGGCGGCCTGCCCTGCCATATAAGAAGTGGTCTCCTCTTCAATGACATGCCGCCTTCCGATTCCGGTCCTTTCACGTATCCATTCATCATTGGTATCAACGATCTTAGCCAGGTCGTCATTGTCCATTACATGCTCAGGCACGTAAGAACCTGTTCCATATATTTTTCCAACCATCGCTCTTCTCCAAATCCGCCAAATTTACTTTGGCTCTTAAATACTTTGACTCCCAAAGTATATCACACCTGTTTCATTTGTCAATACAGTTTCTTAATAATTCTGTAACATTTTTCGACAATAACAGGTGCCTCATTTTTTTCTCCGGATCCGCCTCAAAAAAAGGAGAAAACCCCTGTCCATTCAATGGTTCTCTCCCTTTTCATTCGTCTCCGTCTATTTCATCATGATCTCTGAAATTGCATCCAGAATCTTGTCATGACATCCGCCGCACCCGGTTGAACAATGCGTGATCTTCTGTACGTCTTCAAATGCAGAGAGCACGTCGCTGAATGAATCCATCTGGTGAAGTGCATTCTCAACATCTGCGTAGGATACCTGCTTGCAGTTACAAATCATTCCGTCTTTCATTCTATCTTCTCCTTTCATGTCCGGGCATTGCATCTGAAACTTTCCCGGTCGTAACGGTACTTCAGGATACAGCCTGCTCAAATACCCAGTCAGGTATTGATAAGATTTTATCCATAACCATATCATATACCATAAGGGACAAAAAAGCAATTTCAATATAATCCGAAGAACAGAATGGCACAAAAAAAATAAAACTCCTGATAAAACAGGAGTTTTTAATGCCGCAGACCGGAATCGAACCGGTACGGGTATCACTACCCACGGGATTTTAAGTCCCGGGCGTCTGCCAGTTCCGCCACTGCGGCAGCTATAAAATGTGCATTCTCTTATCTCTAAGAGAAACGACCCAGAAGAGACTCGAACTCTCGACCTCCGCCGTGACAGGGCGGCGCTCTAACCAACTGAGCCACTGGGCCATATGTAAAATTGTGTCGAGTACTCAGTGCCTGCTGCAAGGCACTTTGCACTCAGTGGACCTTCGGGGACTCGAACCCAGGACCGACCGGTTATGAGCCGGTT
>ERZ1090862.116-NODE-116-length-32857-cov-14.880617_pt1 | contig 32857 bp, 32 predicted proteins | sample MGYA00478481_ERZ1090862 | MGnify/ENA primary metagenome ERZ1090862 (study PRJEB33644, sample SAMEA5815745) | chicken gut metagenome | biome: Chicken; feature: Gastrointestinal Tract; material: Caecum | place: Ireland | collected 2019-01-01 | study: A study of the... | reverse complement strand
GCAGGGCGGCGATCTCCTTGGCAAAGTTGGTGCGGTTGTCCACCATCGTCAGCAGAATACCGTCGATCTGGAGCTTGGGGTTCAGCTGCCGCTTGACCTTGTTGATGGTGGACAGCAGCTGTTCCAGGCCCTTGGCGGGCAGATACTCCGCCTGGACGGGGACTATGATCCTGTTGGCGGCGGCCAGCGCGTTGACCGTGAGCATTCCCAGGGAGGGCTGGCAGTCGATGAGGATATGGGAATACTGTCCCTTCACCGTGTCCAGATACTGCCGCAGAATCGTCTCGCGGCTCATGGCATTCACCAGGGATACCTCCATGCCGGAGAGCTGGATGTCGGCAGGCATCAGGTCCACGCCCTCCGGGTGGTGCAGGATGCCCTCGCCGGGTTTGATCGGCTCGTCCATGAGAATACGGCCCATCGCATCGGACAGGGTAAAGGGCAGCTTGTCCGGCTGCGGGTTGCCCAGGCTGATGGTGAGGCTGGCCTGCGGGTCAGCATCCACCAGCAGCACCTTCTTTCCGGCCTGCGCCAGCCCGATGCCTAAGTTGGCGCAGGTAGTCGTTTTGCCGACGCCGCCCTTCTGGTTGGCAACGGCGATGATTTGTGGGTTCAATGACTTCACCTCATTTCTGATTGGGTGTTGTCATGTGCCTGCATAACAGCCCTGGAAACAACAAAAGCCGCCACTTAAAACAAGTGACGGCTTCGCTTAAATCCAATATTCTGTTGTGTTTGGAATCAAAAGGTTTTGAGTTCCTTTCTGCTATTCATTTGTCGTTAATGAAACACCTCCTGCAATTCGACTTCTTTCAGTGTGATTTTTCGGTTTGAAAAAGGATGAAAAAACCAGACTGAAAACCTCAAAACCCTTGATTCTACGGGGCTTTTCCGGTTTGTCGTAATTATACCGTAAGGGCACAGCTGCGCCAGCCTGCTGCTCAAGCAGGGGGTGCCGATGAAGCAGATCCAGGAATGGTTGGGCCACAGCGACATTGCCACCACGGCCAACATCTACGCCCACCTGGACTCCCAATCCAAGCAGCTCAGCGCCGCCACGATGGAACAGGCGCTGGCGCTGCCGGAGGACCTGCCCCAAAGCCGGTGGTAAAATGGGTAAACGAAACCCCAGGGGCAAGTCCCTGGGGTTCTGGCGGAGCATCAGAGATTTGAACTCTGGCGGCGCTGTTAACGCCCTATCGCATTTCGAGTTTTGTGTCCCCAATGCCGTCTGTGCTCCCCCAGGGTCAAAACAGGCCGTTTTGTCCCGCCCATTTTGACCACACCACGCAGATTTCCGGCGCATCCGCCCACAAAACCGCGTGGGTACAAGTAAAAGTATAGTACCACCGTTCGGGGCGAAAAGCAACGCCTTCCGGGAAAAATGCAAGATACCGTGCAAGATAACCGGCAGGGCATCCGGCCCGCCGGGGCAGGTTCTGGCCGGTTTGTCCCGGCGCAGAATTCCCCCGCAGGCGAGAAAATCACCCCAAAATTCAAGAATCTTGTCGTACTGATACGGTTTCTCCGGGTCCGAATTTCATCAAAGGAGAATCCGATATGAACGAACAAACCACTACACAGGACCGGCTGGCAGAGGAGATCGACGCGCTGCTGGCGCCCTATCCTGACCCCATGAGCCGCAATGACTTCCGCCAAGCCTGCCACATCGGCACCCGTACTTCGCTCTACCTGCTGCAGAGCGGGCTGGTGCCCTGCATCCACACCGGCAAGCGCACCAGATGCTATAAGATTGCCAAAATAGACGTGGCCGCCTACCTGCGCCGCCGTCTGACTGAGCCGGAGTTCTATGCTCCTCCCAGTGGGTGGTACAAGAACTATCCCCAGCGTAAACCGCCCGCCGTATCCCTGGCCCGTACCCTCGACTACGAGATCGTCAGCCGTCTGCTTCTCCGCCGCCATCTGGAACAGCAGCTGGCCGACGCCCCCGACGTACTGACCGTGGAGCAGATCGCCCGCTTCACCGGTTATACCCCACACACAGTCAGCCGCTGGTGCACCGAGGGCCGCCTGCGCACCATCCAGCGCCGCCCGCGGTTCATGGTGCCGAAAACGTGGCTGCTGGATTATCTGGTTTCGGATGATTATAACAAGATCACGAGGAAGAGCCGGAAACATTATGGGATGATACGGGAGGTTGCTGGCGCCAAAAAGTAACATATGCTTACCACAGGTGCATCTTCAGATCGTAGAGATGCGCCTTTATTTTTTATAGTTTTATCCCTCCATCAAGTAGAAAGCACAAGTCCGTCCGCTCATCCGTCTCGCCCCATCAAAACTAGTATAAAATATCCTAGGGTGCTGCAAAGAAGCCAAGTATCCCCAAGTTTTTTTCCCGTATTACCACAAAACTGATATAATTAACTTAAAGAGTCGAAAAAAGGAAGGAGAATACATTTGACTCCTAACAAATCCGATTTAAAATCGATGCTCTCTTTAATTCAAAATGTCACTCCAACGCTTCTGAACTCCTGTTGTATTATCAATGGAGAAATTTTAGCGTTAGAAGATATTCAAAACATGGGGTATGATGAATTTGCATTTCGAGCTAAAGGCATTATGCCCGGCAAATTGTATAAATACTTCTCTAACTTGCCGACCACGCTAACTGACCCTGTTTCAGGCAAGCCTATATTAGATGAGAAAACCGGAAAGCCGAAAACGATAAACTATTCAAAAGAAGCGCTAAAGAATAATACAGTTTTTCTGCAATCTCCAAGTTTGTTCGATGATGTATACGATTCGGATATTAGTTTGGACTTTCAAACATATGAAAAAATACGCCTGTTAGAATACTGCAAACGCTGTCAGCTTTCCGTCAATGCTTCTATGTCAACACAAGAACTAGGCGACGCCCTTGTCCATGCAGTAAGCGAGCGCTTTGATCCTGCTATTGGACAAGCATCACTATTCACAAAAAAGCCCGACACACTCATAGAAAAAAAGTCAAATGAACTTTTTGTTCTCCAGTTACAAATTGAACTTTCCAAACATCACGATCTAGGCAAAGCCGTTGGCGGAGCAATTGTCTCATCTTTCAAGGACTATTCGCGCAGTTTGCAAAACACCTTCCGGGCAAGCTGCTTCGCTACAACACCGTTCTCACAATTAATGTGGGGAGGATCTTATGCAAATGAGCACAAAGGTTTTTGTGTAGAATATACAATCTTGCCAAGCGATCCTTCATACACCACAGTTTATTGCAACTTGTTCCCCATGATTTATTGTAAAACTCGCCCTGACATGACGGAGCGCCTTGCAAAAATAGAGGACAATGACTTAACAAAAGAGTGGCTGTGGGACATCTATTTTCACGGAGCATTACGCAAAAGCATTGATTGGGCATTTCAAAACGAATGGCGTCTATTGCTACCTATGGGATCAAATCTAAAAGCATCTGGATATAACATTCTATTTTTCCCTATCACAAAAGTATTTTTAGGTAATAGAATGTCTCCCAAAGATCGGCAGGAAATCATAAATATTTGTAAGGCACGAAAAATCCCTTACGTTGGGGTAAGAAGGAACCCTACAATTTTTGAAATGGAAGAATGCCCTAACAAATGCGAAGATTGCTCCAACTCCAATAACGCATTTCATAGTTAATTAGCATAACAATTGCTTCGTACTTATTATCGTCGCTTATCAACGCACTCAAAATAATCCACACATCTATATTTAGAAGCGCTCATCTTATCTTCCCTCTTAACATATAGGTGTGGTTTGTGTAGGCTCCTTTCGTTATTTTTCTCCCATGACATAGTTTTTCTTGACAAATCCCGTCCCATCCTTTATACTCTTGAGTGCAGAGGTTGAATTGCTCTCTGTACGCGTTATTTTTACTTCATGACATCTCAGAGGTGAGCCTATGCATTTAGGGGAACTTGCTTCCGTACGAAGCGGGCTTGTGCTGGCGCGCAAAGAGTCCCGTGAGCCCACACCGTACTGCTATAACCTTCTTACTCTTCGTTCCATTCACCCCGATGGCAGTATCGCCCAGGAGGACCTCAGTGTGTTTCACGCGTCGGAGCCACTCAAGGCGGAATATCTGACCCAGCCGGGCGACGTGATCGTCCGCTTGACCACACCATACACTGCCATACTCATTGATTCTACAACCGCCGGTTTGGTGGTCTCTTCCAATTTCATGATCATCCGAACGGAGAGCAACGCTCTGTTGCCGGACTATCTCTTTTGGTTGCTGAATACCCCGGCTGTGAAACGTCGAATCTATACAAGCACTACGAGTAATGTACTCAGTGCCGTGAAAGCCTCTTTCTTCACGCAGTTCCAATTTCATGTTCCGCCGATTGCTCAGCAGGAACGAATCGGACAGATTCACAAACTAGCCCGGCGCGAAACGGCCTTGCTGCACCAACTAGCAGAGGAAAAAGAAAAATACTACGCCGCGATTCTTGCGCGGGAAGATTCATCTATGAAACGAGGTACTTCTGTATGACAACCCGAAACGACATTGAACAGGTTTTGTGGAGCGCCTGCGACAGCTTCCGCGGCAAAATCGACAGCTCCCGGTACAAGGACTACATTCTGTCCATGCTGTTTGTAAAATATCTCAGCGACGTTTCCAAGGAGAAACGCCAGGAGTACATCCAACAGTATGAGGGTGATATGCGCCGTGTGGAGCGCGCCATGAGCCGTGAGCGCTTTGCCATGGATGAAGAGTCCACCTTTGATTATCTGTACGATCACCGCAGTGAGCCGCAGATCGGCCAGATGATCAATGTAGCGCTGTCCCGCATTGAAGAGCACAACAGCGGAAAGCTGCGCAACGTATTCCGGGCCATTGACTTCAATTCCCAGGTAGATTTCGGGGAAGTGAAGGAGAAAAACGCCACACTCCGTAATCTGCTGGAAGATTTCCACAAGCTGGATCTTCGTCCCAGCCAGTTGGGCTCCGCTGACATCATCGGCGACGCCTATGAGTATATGATAGCCATGTTCGCTTCAGATGCCGGCAAAAAGGGCGGTGAGTTCTTCACTCCCAGCCAGGTGTCCGAACTGGTGGCTTCCTTGGTGAAGCCCAAAGAGAATGACCGTATCTACGACCCCACCTGCGGCAGCGGCGGCCTGTTGCTGAAAGCCTATAAAAAGGTGCCCAGCGGTAAGGTCGCCATCTACGGCCAGGAACTCAACGCTCAGACCTGGGCTTTGTGCACGATGAATATGTTCCTGCACGGGGTGGATGACGCCCGCATCTGGCAGGGGGACACCCTATCCAACCCGCAGAACATCGAAGATGACAAGTTGATGAAATTCCAGGTTGTGGTTGCAAATCCCCCCTTCAGCCTGGATAAGTGGGACAGCGGCTTTCTGACGGATGTGGAGGCGGACAGCAAAGGCAAGAAAAAAATGACGGCCGAGCTGGACCCTTACCACCGATTTGATTGGGGTGTCCCGCCCACTTCCAAGGGTGATTACGCGTTTGTGCTGCATATGCTGGCCAGCCTGGATGCAGAAAATGGCCGTATGGCCATCGTGCTGCCCCATGGCGTCCTCTTCCGTGGTGCCAGCGAAGGGAAAATTCGCCGCCAGCTGGTGGAGATGAATCTTTTGGATGCCGTGATTGGACTGCCCGCCAATCTGTTTTATGGTACCGGCATTCCGGCCTGCATTCTGGTGTTCAAGAAAAATCGTCCGCAGCGGGATGTGCTGTTTATCGATGCTTCCGGGGAGGGCAATTTTGAGAAGGGCAAGAACCAGAATATTCTTCGCGACACCGACATTGCCCGGATTGTCTCCACCTACGAGAAGCGGGAGACCGTGGACAAATACAGTTATCTTGCCTCTTTGGATGAAATCCGGGAGAACGACTTCAACCTGAATATCCCCCGCTATGTAGATACTTTTGAGGAGGAAGAACTGGTTGACATTGATGAGGTACAGCGCAACATTGCCAATATCGAAGCGGAACTGGCGCAGGTACAGGCACAGATGAAACAGTATCTGGAGGAACTGGGGTTATGAGCAACGAGCTGGAAAACACCGGCAAAATCCTGATTTATCAGAACGAAAAGGGTGACACCAAGATCGATGTCTACTTTGAGGAGGACACCATCTGGATGACCCAGCGTTCCATGGCCGAACTATATCAGGTAACTCCGCAAAACATCACTTTACACATTAAACACATCTACCAAGATGGCGAATTGGATCCGGCAGCAACTTGTAAGCAATACTTACAAGTTCAAACAGAAGGCGCTCGCAAAATACGGCGTAATACAAAGCTTTATAATCTCGACATGATTCTTGCAGTTGGTTATCGTGTGCGCAGCAATGTCGGTATGCATTTTCGTCGGTGGGCCAGTGGGATTCTATCCGAATATATGAAGAAGGGCTTTGTCCTGAACGATGACCGCCTGCGCAATCCTAAGGAGTTCGGCGCGGATTACTTTGACGAATTGCTAGAACGCATTCGGGACATCCGCGCCAGCGAAAAGCGCGTTTACCAGAAAGTCAAGGAGATTTTCGCTCTCTCTGTCGACTATGACAGCAAAAGCTTAATTGCCCAGAACTTCTTCAAATCGGTGCAGAACAAGCTGGAATACGCAGCCACCGGTCATACGGCACCGGAGATCATCGCTGCCCGGGCGGATGCCTCCAAAGACAATATGGGCCTTACCAACTTCAAAGGTGCTAAAGTTCGCCGCTGCGACGTCACCGTAGCGAAGAACTACATGACACAGGAGGAAATCAGCACGCTGAACCTTATTGTCAATATGTATCTGGACTACGCAGAACTGCAGGCAAAAGGCCGCCATCCTATGCACATGGCCGACTGGGAAAATAAGCTGGGTGATTTTCTTCGGTTCAATGGCCGGGATGTCCTGGAAAACTTCGGTACCGTCAAGCGGGAAGTAGCCGAAAAGCTGGCTTTAACGCAGTACGAACAGTACGATGCGCACCGCCGTAAGCTCGAAGTCAAGGACGACGTGGACGAACTGACGGCAGATGTAAAACGGTTGAAACCGTGAGGTAGTTTTATGTATACACTTTATTCTCAAAGATTAAAGGACGCCAGTGGTGAGCCCGAAGTATCTAAATATAACGAGTTTCCCCAATCCTTCCGAAATCAATTTTATACTATCGTCAGCAATGTGTTATTTCATCAGAGTTCCCCTCTTAGTTTAACATCTTCCCTATGCAAAGTTTACGCACAAGAGAAAGGGCTCAAGTCCATTTCCGGAAACAATTACGCTGAAAATAATTCGCCTGCAGCATTGCAGCGCTATATTGACACATGCAACAGCCAAGATTTCATCGATTTTATGGACTTTATCTTTGGCTATTTTATCTCTAACCATAAAGTTCAACAGGAGTACTACGTATTCTGTGATAACTTCTCTAAAGATGCAATTGAAGAACTCAATCTACGTCTGAAACAACATCAGCTGGGCTACGAATTTACCAATGGCCAAATTATTGTAAAAACCAACACGTTCGCACACAAAAACATCGTGAAGCCATCGCTCGTTCTGCTCGCCGACGAAGAATTCCGTGGCGCTGAAGATGAATATCTTGCAGCGTTTGACCGTTTTCGGAGCGGCCAAAACAAGGATGCTATTCTGAACGCTGCAAAGTCTTTCGAAAGCGTTATGAAAACCATTTGTTTAGGCTTGGGTTATCCATTTGATGAAAAACGCGCAACAATAAAGCCTCTGGTTGAAATTCTAAAAACTCAGTCGTTCTTTCCGGCTTATCTCGAAACGCATCTTTCAACAATCTGTACCGCCTTAGAAACAGGTGCCGCCACTGTACGGAACAAAGAAACCGGGCATGGACAAGGCTCCCACGTGGAAACCGTTGGCGATGAATATGTCGAGTATGTTTTGAATCTGGTTGCGTCCAACATTATTTTCTTATATAAGTTGTACCAGAAAAAGAAGCAGGAGGCTTCACCCAAATGACCGCCACAATCAAGCATCGAATTGAGAAGATCCGCCGGGGCGAGGTGCCTGAAGGATACAAAAAGAGTAAAAATGGCATTGCTCCTAGCAACTGGAAAGAAGTTCGCTTCAAAAGGATGTTTTCCCGTATAACCAGACGGAACACTATAAATAACACAAATGTGCTAACTATCTCTGCGCAATACGGTCTGATAAACCAAGAGGACTTTTTTTCTAAATCTGTCGCAGGCTCAGATAAAAGCAATTACGTTTTATTGCAACAAGGTGAATTTGCTTATAACAAAAGCTATTCTGCAAACTATCCGTATGGCGCTATAAAGCGGCTCGAGGCATACCCCTCTGGAATCGTTTCCCCTCTCTATATTTGTTTTTCTGCCACGGAAGAAAATACTTGTCCAACTTTTTATCTGCATTATTTCGAAGCCGGAAAATTAAACCGTGAAATCGAAGCTTTTGCCCAAGAGGGGGCAAGGAACCACGGACTTCTTAACATTCCTGTAGATGACTTCTTCAACTCTCTGTTGCTTGTTCCTTCCGAAGCAGAGCAACAAAAAATAACTGCTGTCCTTTCAACTCAAGACAAGATAATTGAATTGAAAGAAAAACGTCTAGCCGAAAAACAACGCCAGAAAAAATATCTCGTTCAACAATTGTTAACCGGCAAGAAACGCCTTCCCGGATTCCAGGGGGAATGGCAACCGCAGCCTCTACGCAACCTCTTGAAGGAAAGGAAATCATACTCTCCTAAGGGACTCGAATATCCACACGTTACATTATCTACAGAAGGCATTTTTCCGAAAAGCGAGCGATATGACCGCGACCATCTCGTAAAAAGCGAAGATAAAGAATATAAAATAACGCATCTCGGAGACATTTGTTATAATCCTGCAAACCTGAAATTTGGCGTTATTTATGAAAACACATTTGGTGACGCTATCTTTTCCCCAATTTATGTAACCTTCGAAGTAAGTGACAAGGTTTGCAAAGAGTATTTGGCTAATTATTTGATGCGTTGGGACTTTATCAATGCGGTAAGGAAGTACGAAGAAGGTACCGTTTATGAGCGTATGGCCGTTAAACCGGAGGATTTTTTGAAATATGTAATAAGCCTGCCTCCACTCGATGAGCAAACCGCCATCGCCAAAGTCTTGTCCACTGCCGACCGGGAAATCGACCTGCTCCGTCAGGATATCGAACAGGAAAAGCAAAAGAAAAAAGCTCTGATGCAGCTTCTGCTGACAGGGATTGTGAGAGTAACGAGGTGATCGGATGAAATGTCCCAATTGTGGCACAGGCATCCATTTGGAAACTGATACTTACGACTTTTTCGCTCAGAAAAGCACCTATGGCAGTCCTTGTATTACCATAGAAGTCGGTTTTTGCCCCGAGTGTAAAAAGCCGATTGTCATTATGAAAAGCGGAAAAGTGTTAGATTTCGATACTAGAGGTAATGAAATTCTTTCCATTGATACGGAACAACGCCTATACCCACCGCAAGAGAAACCTACTATACTAGATCCTTTAATTCCTCCAAAATACGCAAGTTTGTTCCATGAAAGCGAGCTTGTCAATAACATCAGCCCTCGTTCCAGTGCAACACTAAGCCGGTACTTACTGCAAATGTTACTGCACGAAGAACTGCACATTGAAAAAAGAAACCTTGAGCAAGAATTGGACGAGCTTGAAAAAAGAAGCGAAGTTCCTTCTAATCTAATTACCATGCTCCAAATCATGCGCCGCGTTGCGAACTTTGGCGCCCATCCTAAGAAGAGTACCAATACCGGAGAAATTGTCGAAGTAGAAAAGGGCGAGTCCGATATTATGTTGGATTTGATTCTGGAGCTATTTGACTATCTCTTCATAAAGCCTAAGCAACAAGAGCAATTTTTAAAAAAGATTGAAGAGAAGTATGGTATAAAGCCATAGCACTCCTAACCGACACTTTATGTTATAGTCTTGGTCCAGGCATTTGTCATCCAAAGCGTTCTTATGCACCAACTCTCATTGTTACCAACTGAAAGTACAGGGTAAAATTATGAACACAACTGCTCCAGATGTAATAATCCAATGCATTTGCGACTGTTTTCAGAAAAACGAAATCGAAGACATTGAAAACAGTCTTGTTCCTTACAATCTCAATTTAAAAATCGAACAAGATTCAAAACCGCAATTCTTAAATTCTCCTTTTGAATGGTTTTTCCCTGTGCTGCAAATTCTGCTGGCACCGGAAACACAGACTGCACTGTGCCAAGGATTGGCAAGCAGTGCATGTTATGACGGGATCATATACCTATGCAGACTGATTTGGAAGCGTTTTCACCATCACCCCTTCTACAAGATACAAGGTGGTAAAATCGAAAAATCTCCTGCCAATATTCAATTTGTCATTGATAACAATCACCTTATTTTGCCTGTAGATGTCGATAAAGATAAATACGAATATGCCGTAGACCGGTTCATGGAGAAAGCTTTTGCTTCAAATCCGGATGAGCGCACCTTTTTCTATTATTCCGATGACCAACGAACAATTCTCTGCAAAACAGAAAGCCGTATCATAAAGGACGAGATAGAAAAGCATATAAATAAGTCTTGATCGATTATCATTATGCACTGTCTGGCCCTATTAATATACCACCTACGCCAATGGAGCAATCTAGTATGTGTACAAAGCAGCTAACAGATGTAACTGATGTTGACACCTTGGTCTCTTTTTTGAAGACTAAGGGCGAAAATCACAAATGCTATTATCACTATACTTCTTGGGACAGCTTTTTAAAAATATTCGAAAACTCATCCTTTTTGTTGACCCGTGGGAACTCTTTGAACATCAACGATCAACACGAAGCCCTTATGAAAGGCTCGTGGTCAACATGGAACAGAACCTATATCGGAAGTTTTGCTTATGGTCAAAGTGAAAATATGGCTATGTGGGGGTTATACGGACAGCCTGAAACGGATGCCATCCGGATTGCTATACCCAGGGCAGAAATGTTGAATTGGATTCACGGAACCAAAGAGGTGTACATATGGGATGGTGCCCCCATCGATTCCATACGTGCCGATGTTACATTGAACGACATTGTGCATGTCAGTGGTGAAGCGCATAGTGGCAACCTACTGCTCTCCCACCAGGGCAAAACTCTTGAAACCGATAATATTCCCGGTCTTAAAGGTGTAGATACCGCCCACCAAATGACCGGCTATATAAAAAATGCCGCTTGGCGGTATGAGAATGAAGTTCGAATCCGCGTCGAACTTCCTTATTCTGTTGGCAAGGAAAAAATCATGATAAAGATTCCAGATTATGTTCTTTCTGCAATAACAGTGATGGAAGGACCTTCTTTTGTTTATAAAACCGATGACATTTGTAAACTTCTTCATTCTCAGCATCGAATCAGTGAAAGCGCTTTTACCGGGCTTTTAAAGTATCGATCTTTATGTAGTTTGTGCGCTCATGGGGCATTCGAGAAGAAATAACTGCTTGTAGTTTCCATTCAAAGGAATCCCTATTGCTATTTTGTGTAGTCACGCTTTATCACTTTATTTCTTGATTAAAATGCGCACACGGTCGAACTCGTTTTCCCCTATAACTTTCCAACATCTTCTGTGAGGTTTGCCAGATGGAAATTGAAGAAAAGCCTTCCGCCAATGAAGAAACCTACCACGTTTATAATTATTTTAAAGAGCGTCCAGGTATATTATTATCCGCCGTTTCTGTCTTGACAGCCGTATTAGCAGTTGTCGCCAATGCTCTGGCATTTTTGTACCAATATATCAAATTGCAAAAATGGAACATCAATATACTAAAGTGGGGCCTTCCTTTTGAAGGGAATACTATTTACTACCCTGCTCTGTCTTTACTATATATCTTGCTTGTATTTTGTCTCTGCTATGTAACGTTGCAAATTTTTGAAGTCGCCTTTTCTTCGTACGCGCTTTATGCTTACTTAGAATGTATTCGTCTCAACAATGAGGCAAAATATTTCCCACATTCAGAATCCTGGCTTACCGAGGACGGCATAAAAAAACTGAAAAAGGATTGGAACTCATTAATTTTTCCCAAAAGTCTTCTTGCGTTTTTAATCTATGCGTTGCTTATTTTCACTCAACAACTTCTTACAGACAATTTTTACTTTTTTTCACCACCGCTGGTAGTAGCGTATATATTTCTACTTATTATTATCTTCTTATCGTCATTTTTCTTAGCATTCGTAGACAATAAAGAGTTTTTTCCAAACAAAAAACTTAGAAAGGCTCTCCGAAAAGCCACAAAAAATCCCACTTGTCCACCTCAAAGTATCCTGACTGAAGAAGAATTTACTATATGCCTCGGTAAGTGTGGCACTTTATTGGCAAATAGCAAGAAAAAGCGTCGCTTTTCCGATCAAAACCTTTCCCGCTACATGATCCTTGTTGCTGCTGTATTTGTAACAGAGATTGTCAGTGTATGCTTTACGGCCATCGCAACTACAGAAAACGACTTTTGGATCTATACCGATTCACAATCTTCCTATGTCGTTGCTTATCGCCATGACTCCCAGTATGTCTTGACAGAAGTGCAAATCAGCGATTCCACCATTACCATCGACTTGTCTTCGCAGCGGATTTTACAGAGCGATGATTTAACAATACAACAGCGCCAATTTGAAGATGTCATTTGGGAAAAAGGAGATCAGTCATGAAGGATTTTCCTATCACAACCGATTTGTATAGTGAAAAGACTGCCAGCCAGCAGCCCGCGCTCGATCTGTTGCAGTCCATCGGGTATACCTATATTTCCCCGCAGGACTGCGAAGCGCAGCGCGGCAGCCGGTATCACGTGCTGCTGAAAGACATTCTGCGCGGCCAGCTGCGCCGGCTGAACCGGTATACCTTTGCCGGTGCGGAAAATGAATTTTCCGCCGCCAACATCGAACGCGCCATGGACGATCTGGATGAACCTCTTGCAGACGGTCTGGTGCGCGCCAGCGAAAAGATCTACGATGCGCTGCTTTTGGGCAAAAGCTACCCTGAGACCGTGGGCGAAGGGAAAATTCTCAGCTTCAATCTGCGGTATATCGACTGGGAACATCCTGAAAATAATCTGTTCCATGTAACCGAAGAATTTGCCGTTGACAGCCGCGATAAGCTGCACAACGCACGACCGGATCTGGTTCTGTTTATCAACGGCATTCCTTTTGCCGTCATCGAGTGCAAAGCACCGCAGATCAGTGTAGAGCAGGCTGTGGAGCAGAACATCCGCAACCAACAGAAAGAATACATTCCCCAGCTGTACAAGTTTGCCCAGATTGTACTGGCCACCAACAAAAACAGCGTAAAATATGCCACCGCAGGCACGCCAAAAAAATTCTGGACCGTATGGAAAGAGCAGGATACTGACTTTCTGAAAGATGCCCTTGCCCGCCATATCCATAACCGCATCCCCACCGAGCAGGACCGCAATCTGATTTCTCTGTTCACCCCAGCCCGTGTGATGGAACTGATTCGGTACTTTGTGCTGTTTGATGCCAACGTGAAAAAAATCTGCCGCTATCAGCAGTATTTTGCCATCCAGGAGATTATCCAAACCATCCGGCAACCTGATGAAAAAGGCAACCGGCAAAGCGGCGTCATCTGGCATACGCAAGGCAGCGGCAAAAGTCTGACGATGGTCATGCTGGCCAAATATCTGCTGATGAAGCTTTCTGTTTGCCATCCCCGAGTCATTATTGTTACCGACCGCAAGGAGCTGGATCGCCAGATTGCCGCTACTTTTTCTCACACCCGTCTGAATCCAGCCAGAGCCACCAGCGGACGCAATCTGGTAGACTTGTTGCAAGATGGCCGTGCCGATGTGATCACCACCATTATCAATAAGTTCAACACGGCAGAAAAGCTGGAGCACAAAAACCTGTCCCGGGATGTCTTTCTCCTGGTGGATGAAAGTCATCGTTCCAACTATGGGTTACTGGCCACCCGTATGCGCACAGTCTTCCCCAATGCTTGCTACATCGGTTTTACCGGCACGCCTCTCATGAAAAGAGAGAAAAATACCGTGACTAAGTTTGGGAAACTAATTCACAAATACACCATTCAGGACGGTGTAGATGACGGCGCGATTGTTCCGCTGATCTATGAAGGTCGCTTTGTTGATCAGAACGTGGACGAGGAAAATATTGACCTTTGGTTCCAACAGACCACTAAACGTCTTACCGAAGCTCAGCGGGATGACCTTTCCCGGAAATGGAGCAGCATCCGCCGTCTCACCTCCACCAACGCCCGTATCAAGCGTATCGCGTTGGATATCAACAATCACTTTATCGAAGGATTCAAAGCCACCGGTTTCAAAGCCATGCTGGCCACCAACTATAAGCGGGACGCTGTGCGTTATCTGGAATGTTTTGAACAATTCGGGGATTTGAACTGTGCTGTTGTGATTTCCCCGCCGGATATGCGGGAAAGTGTCGACGATGCAGATGAGGGGACCGACGACAAAGTACTGGCTTACTGGAATAAGATGATGAATCGATATGGTGACGCCGACGCCTACGAAGAGTCTATGAAGAATCAGTTCTGCGCCGGTGACATCGACATTCTGATCGTCTGCAGCAAACTGCTGACAGGGTTTGACGCCCCCATCTGCCAGGTTTTGTACATCGACAAGGAGTTGAAGGAGCACGGCCTGTTACAGGCCATTGCCCGCACCAACCGTTTGTGTGAAGGAAAAGACTACGGTTTAATCGTGGATTATCGTGGCCTTATCGAAAAGCTAGATACCGCTATGGATCTGTACAGCGGTGCCGGTCTCGAAAACTTCGACAGTGGCGATCTCAAAGGTGTTGTGGTGGATGTCATGTCGTCCATCGGTTCGCTGCGGGAGGCCTACGCTCAACTCACGGAACTATTTGCTTCCCTGGAGAATCCGCAGGACTCTGAAGCTGTGGAAGTTTCCCTGGCAGATGATAAACGCCGCGAGACATTCTACAACCGTCTATGCTCCTTTGGCCGCGCTCTTAACTTGGTATTAAATGCAGAGCAGGCCTACGAAGCACTTCCAAAACCGGAGTTGAAACGTTATCAGTCTGCCTTTGCCTTCTTCTCCAAAGTGCGCCGCAGTGTGAAAATCCGCTATTGCGATGCCATCGACAACCGGGAATATGAGCCCTTAATGCAGAACTTGCTGGACACACATCTTTCGGTAGCCGGTCTCAAGCAAATCACTAGCCCCATTGACATCTTGAACAAGGATGATTTTGAGCGCGAACTGGAAAGTTTGGGCTCCTCCCGTTCCAAAGCAGATGCCATTACCAGCAAGCTGACCAAAAGCATCAGTGCCAAGTATCAGGAAAACCCTGCCTACTATGACAGTTTTTCCAAGCGTATCAAAACTGCGTTGGAGCAATACAAAGAAAAAGTCATTACGGAAGCCGAGTATCTGGCAAAGATGCGCGCCATCATGGAAGATTATCATGCCGGAAAAAGCACCATTGCTTACCCGGATTCCATCAAGAACAACGTACACGCCCAGACCTTTTATGGTGTCCTGTCTGCTATCTTCGATGAAGCGCAGGAAGCAGAGGTTTCGCCTAATTTTGCTGCCGAAATGTCCATTGCAATCACCCAAATCATCGCAGCTCACAGCCAGGTGGACTGGACCGACAACAAAACCATTCACGACCGTATTTCCCAAGACATCGATGACTTGTTCTACCGCTACGAGAAGGAGCGTAGCTTGAAACTTTCCTTTGACACCATAGATAAGATCATTGAAAATGTAAAAACAGTCGCACTACGGAGGTTTTAACAAAGATGGCCTCTGATATGACGCGCCATGTGCGCTGTGAAAACCGGGAGATTTCCTATCTTCTGGAACAAAAGCCTGTTAAAAACTTGAATCTCCGAATTCATAAAGATGGCCGTGTATTTCTTTCCGCCAATCCCGATGTTCCCGCTTCAGAGATCGATGCGTTTATTCTGAGCAAAGCCTCCTATATCTTTGCCGCACAGGATAAGTTTGCTGAAATTGCTCGATATTCTCCTCAACCCAAGCAGTATGTCAGTGGAGAAACCTTCTATTTTCTGGGGCGTGGTTTGCGCCTGAAAGTTGCTTCTGCCGCAAAAGAAACCGTATACACGGATGGCGTTTATCTGTTTCTGAACGTCAAAGACACCACAGACTTCAGCAAAAAGCAACGGTTGATTACCCGATACTTGGACCGTCAATGTGAAGCGATCTTTCGTGAAATTTTAGATCAGGCCTATCCGCCTTTTCAAAAATATGGCGTGGCAAAACCGCAGCTTCGTATCCGTTCCATGGAAACCCGTTGGGGTTCCTGTCTTCCGAAAAAGCAGATCATTACACTGAATAAGCAATTGTTGGAAGCCCCCAGAAACTGTATTGAGTATGTGGTTGTTCATGAGCTATGCCACCTGGTTCATCCCAATCACTCCAAACAGTTCTACGCCTTTCTTACCATGTTCATGCCGGACTGGAAAGAGCGCAAAACTGCGCTTGAAAAGAATTGCATTTTGTGGCTCTAAGTGGCACCGTGCTATTAGAAGAAAACTCCGAATATTCAAATTATACAAAAGCGGAAGGTAAGCTCCACCTTCCGCTTTTTGTTTATAGATTTTTTTCGGAATTTTTGTAACTGATAAGCTACAGTTGGCTTCCAGGAATTTTGGGGGCACCGCAAACACTACCAAGTTTGTTTTAGGGACACGAGTGCAAAAATCGCCATCCCAGCCCCATCTGCACGCAGTTTTAGCACCACCTTGCCGGAGCTTTAGCCCCACTTTCACGCACTGAAGCCCCAAAGCCTTATAATTGGTTTAGCACAGCCAAGCTGTGACTAAATCAATTGGAGGTTTCGTAATGACAAATTATCGGGAGATCTTGCGGTTAAGCAGTCTTCAGTACAGCCAGCGAACCATTGAATCAATGGCACACTGTTCCAGACATACGGTGCGAGATGTACTGCAGGCAGCAAAGGAACAAGGCATATCCTGGCCCCTCTCCGACGATGTCGCCAATGCCGATCTGGAACAGCTTCTCTTCCCAAACAAGCACAAAGCATCCAGCCAATACGCCGAGCCCGACTATCCGTACATTCACCGCGAACTGGCTCGTTCAGGCGTGACTCTGTCGCTGCTCTGGGAAGAATACTGTGCGATGTGCCAGGAAACCGGCCAGAAACCGTACATGAGCACCCAGTTTGGCGAACGTTACCGCCGCTGGGCTCGCGTTACAAAGGCGACTATGCGCATCCAGCACAAGCCGGGGGATGCCATGCAGGTGGACTGGGCAGGAGATACGATTCCTGTCCATGACCCGGTTACTGGCGAGCAAAGCACAGCCTACTTGTTTGTTGCCGTTCTGCCCTGCAGCTACTACACCTACGCGGAAGCCTGCGACGACATGAAAACCGAGAACTGGCTGAACTGCCATGTCCATGCATTCGACTACTTCGGCGGCGTCGCACGGCTGCTGATCCCTGACAACTGCAAAACGGCCACGCTGTCCAACACCCGGTACGATGTGATTCTGAACCGCAGTTACCAGGAACTGGCCGAGCATTACGGCACCGCAATCGTACCGGCACGTGTCCGCAAGCCGAGGGACAAGAGTTCGGCGGAGGCATCCGTCCGCTTTGCCGAAACGTGGATCGTGGCCGCTCTACGCGACCGCAAATTCTTTTCTTTGCGGGAATTGAATGAGGCAGTTGCTGAAAAGCTGGATGAGTTGAACAGCCGCCCGTTCAAGCAGATGGCTGGCTGCCGCCGCAGCGCCTATCTGGAAGAAGAAAAGCCCTACATGATGCCGCTGCCTGCCAGCGCGTACGAGCCGGCCGTCTGGTCGGTTGCCAAAGTCGCCAACGATTATCTTGTTTCGGACGGCAGGAACAAATACTCCGTTCCATACAACCTGATTGGCGAGCGCGTGGACATCCGCATGACCAAAACGACGGTGGAGGTGTTCTACCACGGCAACCGCGTAGCCAGTCACCGCCGGTTGCAGACCCGGCAGCGGGATCCGCTGGTGAAAGGCGAGCACATGCCGCCGGAACACCAGAAGTATCTCACCTACAATGCCGATGAATTCAGCCGCTGGGCGATGTCGGTCGGTCCTATGACTGAGAAGGTGGCCAAACATTTCCTGGAATCCGGTAAGGTGGCCGAGCAGGGCTACAAGGCCTGCGCCGGTCTGACCAAACTGGAACAGCGGTACGGCAAACAGCGGCTGGAGGCAGCCTGCGGCAAGGCTCTTGCGTACAGCACCGCACCCTCACTGCGCACCATTGCCAGCATTCTGAAAAATGACCTGGACAAGCCGGACAAGGCCGAGAGCCAACTGTCACAGTCCAAAGCCAATAGCTACGGCATTACCCGCGGCGCGGCCTACTTCCGGAAGGGAGGCGACCGCGAATGCTGAACCAGGCAACAATGGATATGCTCACGGCGATGAAGATGACCGCTATGGCAGCAGAGTTCGCCAACCAGCTGAAAGATCCCACGTTCAATGAACTGGGCTTCGAGGAGCGTCTGGGCTTGCTGGTAAATGCAGAATGGAACCGACGACAGAGCAACAAACTGAACCGGTTTATCCGCAATGCACGCTTCGCCGTGCCGTCTGCCACCGTGGAAGGCATTGAATACCACGAGGACCGCAAACTGGACAAAGCACAGATGTTGCGGTTTGCCACCTGCCAGTTCATTGACGAAGGCCATCACATTATCCTTAAGGGAGCCTCAGGCAACGGCAAGACTTACATTGCCTGCGCTTTGGGCAATGCGGCCTGCCGCCGCTTTAAGAAGGTGCAGTACATCCGCATGCCGGAACTGCTGGACGAACTGAGCATTGCCCGCAGCGGCGGCACGCTGAAAAAGGTGCTTGAATCGTACAAAAAGAAAGATCTGCTGATTCTGGACGAGTGGCTGATTCGTCCGCTGTCTCCGCAAGAATCCTACGATATTCTGGAGATTGTGGAGGCGCGGTGCCACAAGTCTACGATTTTCTGCACGCAGTACGAATCTGAGGGTTGGTACACCAGGATTGATCCCAATCCGGAATCCGACAGCCCCGTTTCAGAAGCCATTATGGACCGTATTATCCACAACGCTTACGAGGTTCTGGTGGATGGCCGGGTCTCGATGCGGGAACGCAAGGGATTGAAGGCTGCTCAGGAAGGCGGTGGCCAGGATGTGTGACCGCCCATATCTTTGCGACGAGGAAAACTGCGCGGTTTTAGAACTGGAACGGGCCTGCTACGACAAGATGGAGCGCGAGTCGATGGAATACTTTTACATGGCTGAAGAAGAAAACCAGCGACAGCGCAAACGGATTCGACAGTTGGAGAACGTCTTGACAGAAAACGGTATTCCTATCCCTGAAGAAAATTGACTTGGACTCTGCTGGCTGGCTTAGCTGGCAGAGTTTTTGCATGTGCCACAGGGGTGTCGCTTTAGGGCGGTGAGGTGTCGCCGGTTCTCCGGCAGAGTGTCGCTAAAACTCCATGCATGTGTCGCTCAGCGTCCGAATTTGAACATGTATGGCCTAGCCGACCGGGAGCGAGGCAGCTTAAAACTCAGACAACGCAGGTGGGGCTTTAGTGCGTGAAAGTGGTGCTCAAATCGCGTGCAGATGGGGCTGGGATGGCGATTTTTGCACACGAGAAAAAGTACCATGAAAACTATCTTGCTAATCATGATTCTAATAATCATAATTAGAAAATTATTAGATTGGCCGCTGCATCCACTATGTTCATCTGTTTACCTAAGCCGACCTTTTCACGTGTCGTTTTCTCTGCTCACCTCACACTTATCGTTGTGTGCCCTTTTCTTTACTTGCCGTAAAGGCCACAATGGCATCCACATTATCCACAATAAAATGCTGGGCATCCTCGCTGTATAAAACCACCTGATAAGGGCCATATTGTCCTACCCGGTTATCCACCGATATCCCCAGTTTCTCTCCGCTATCGGTGGGACGGCGGCGCTGAGTACCCGCCGTATTTTCCACCAGCTTGAGCATCCCTACTTCCACCAGCCAATCGGTGATCTGGCGATAACTGATCTTCTTGCAGTCCTGCGTACCGACAGCATCGTTCATCCGCCGGGCCAGCTCGCTGGCAGGTATGGGCTGGGAAGAGAACTCCACCCGTTCCCGTTCCTCCAGGCTCAACCGGAAAGCCTGCTTTTTTCTGGGTTTCTTGGCCGTTGTCCCTTGCATCTGCTCCTGCAGAAACGCTGACACCAAAAACAGGCTCCGTGACACCCGCACATCGTTGACAATATCCGCCTCTGGCAAAGGCTGTCCGGTAAAAGGGTTCAGTCCTTCCGCCAGGCTATCAATGCACTGTTTGACCTTGCGAAGTTTTTCCACGTCTGCCATGAGGGTGCCTCCTCGTTTTTCTTTTACTTACAGTATAAACCGTGCCGGTCCTTCGTTGCAACGTCCAAATGCCATTTTTCTTGCCAACAAACTCAACTTCTTATAGTTCGGTACTTCATTTTTTTGTAATGAAAGCAGAATTTTACAGCTTATGTAAAGAACGAGAAACCGGTGTCAAAGTCTTACCACCTTATAAACGGATCTTTATTTTTCAAGAGAACGCTTGATAATATCATGGTTTTATTCGTAGTTAACATCTAAGAGGCATTCGCATAGGAATTTTTATATCAACATTTATTGTCTACATAAAATGATTACATCGGCACGCAATTGTGGGGCCGAAGTGATTTATTATATACCGAACAAAAATCCTACCGTCAGAGGCCCCAGCTAAAACAAGGAGCGAAAGCTGATGCTTTCGCTCCTTGTTCCTATTCCATAGAAATTTTTAATGTTTTTCCCAAACTCTGCGCCATTTTCTGCAAAAAAGCCAAAGAAGGATTATAACTGCCACTTTCAAACCGAGAAATGTTAGCTTGCGCCGTTCCCATTCGCTCTGCCAATTCTTTCTGGGTTATTCCAAGTGCTTTACGACATTTAATTTCAGCGCAGATAATTTCATACTGAGGGCCAAGAGCCTCATATTCCTCCTTGACATCCGGACGCTCCGAAAAAATTTTGGCCTTGTAATCATTGAAATTCATTTTAAATATACCTCATAGTCATTCGCAATAGTATTGTTTTTATCGCTCAGACATTATTATGCACTAACTCATTTATTGATAATATAAGTCATGCATCTGTACTTTTATATAAACTATCGCTTGTGTAGCAATAGTAATTTTCATGTTTTATGTATGCTATTGCATTTTCAGCAACAGCATTTTCATGAGTTTTATCAACAGTATCAATTAGGTCGTTTGTATTAGCAACTATGATGTCATCCTAGCATTTTCTAGATTGTGTTTTTGTTGGAACCTGTCATCTATCCTTTTGTGATCTTCTTTTTTCTAACTCTGCCCACCTACTTTTCGCGATTGCAATTTCTGTACGCGGCGTTTTTTGGGTTTTCTTCATGAAGCCATGAAGCAATACTACCGTATTTTCATCGCAGACAACATACAGAATACGATAGGCATTTGTAGAGAATTTAATACGCAGTTCCCAGATTGGACCTTCCAAGTGCTTTACATTGGGTTCACGAAGTTCCAATCCCATCTGTTTCAGTAGTTCGATTCCTCGAAGCGCCTTCGCCAAATCCTTGTCCGGCAATGACGATAAAAATTCTCCGACGACCTCATCACCTGCCGGTGTACTGTAAAACTCAACTTCCATATTTTTCAGACCCCCTTTCTCATGAAAGCAAGAACATTATATCATATACGATATGTTTCTGTCAACCGTTGCTTCCACCCAAAATGTTTCTCACCTCCACTTCACATCGTTCAGCAAAGTCCATAGTGTTTCTTGTTCCCCCTGGCTGGCCATTATAAGCCGCGATCACGAGTATTGAATGCCATACCATCCACTCATTTCGTTTCTGAAAGCATCCCCTGTAATACCTGTCACTAATAGCCACCCGGAGATCGGCTTCTCTCGCAATTTTAGTGTATAGCAGACGCCACTTTTCTTGCCAGCTCCGTTCAAAACCCGGAAATGGAGTCGCACAAATCAAATGTATTTGCTTATATTTTTCCTTTTTCTGCAATACCACTTCTGCCGCCCATAAATCAAACCCACGCGCCATTCCAGTAATAAACGTGGAAATTCCTCTCTCTATAGCATCATCCACTGCAGAGGACAGCAACATCTTTATCTTCTCCTCTGTAACTCCCAGTTTTTCTGGCCGATGCCCTGTGAAGCAGCATCTATAGCGCCGCATTTCGTTTTCTGTGTAGTTCATGCCATGGCCGCCTTTCTACCCGCTATTTATCGGGTAAATACAGTTTAACATAACGGCATTTACCCGACAACTTGCAGGTATTTTTCACCCATATAATCAGGTACACTGTTGTTAAGAAAGGCGGTACCGGGATGGATGTGTTGGAAAGACTTCGTAAGCTATTGCAAGAACGCGGATGGTCGGAATACCGTCTTGCGCAGGTATCCGGGCTGAACGAGTCCACTATCTCCAATATTTACCGACGCAACACGCTACCCACAATTCCCACATTAGAGGCTATTTGCAAGGCATTCGGTATCACACTTTCCCAATTTTTTGCGGAAAGCGACATGGTTGAGATGACACCGGATGTGAAGGAATTGTTGGATGCCTGGGTATCCTTAACACCGGAGCAGAAACGCATTGTACTGCAAGTTGCTAAATCCTACCACCAAGACATATAAAAAGAGCGGCGAACGCAAATCCTGCGTTCGCCGCTCTTTTCCTTCAACGCGTCTTTAACTAAAGCGTTGTCGACTTATCTTTACGTTTACAGAATATTATCTCCCTCTACTATCTCCTTACCCCCATTTACTGATATAACGCAATTATCTCCAACTGATAAACTGGCTTGTCCTTGATTTCAGTTACAGCTACCGCCTCAAAATCGAAAAAATCCCCCTGTGAGATTTGGCGAATCGCATTCACTGCATTATTCTTTGCCGTTTCATTTCTAATTTTTGAGAATGTTGTATTTTTCATCAGTTTTGTTCCCTTGGGAAACACTCTTTTCACTTGGGCCAGACACATAAGTTCGCTCCCAATAATATCCGCACGCTCTGCTTGGTATAAATTGGAATCAACAATACTTCCTACAATAGCGTATTTATCACAGGTATATAAAATTTCCTCTCCCCCAAACAAAACCTTCATAGCTTTGAGTGCCTTTTCTGCGTCACCTGCTTTTTTTGACTCAGTGGCATCTTTCTTTTTCTCGGTTCCTGTCTGTAAATCATTCATGGCCTCTGTCAGCTTTAAAAGATCTGACATTTCCGAAAGCAAAGATTTAATTGAGTTAACAGCCAGTACAACCGGTATGCAAACAAAATTTCCCGGTTTAGCACTCATGATATCGACAAGATACCCTCGCTTCTCCAAAGTATTCATTACAATACTAAGAATCGATGTTACGGTTTGTATTTTCTTTTCCTTGTTTTCATTATTGCTAGAATCGCTTTGTTTTCCTTCCAAGCTCCCATTTACACCAAAATTAATCAATTTAAATCCATGGCTCGCGGATACCGCTACATTTCCAGCTTTTTGTTTCTCGCTACCAATAGCTGTTGTGATTTCTGAATATTCGGAGTAGCCGTCATTCAAAATCGCGTAGATATCCAGCAATCTTCCTTGGTTAATGTAATATGGAAAAAACAATTTTCTATTTTCTTCAATTTTATCCTTACTCATTTGAATCCCCCGACCATATATGTTCTGTTGTACAAGATATAATGTATCTTACTATTTTAGAGAATATTAGTTTTTCGCATTTGTCCCTGGTTCACTATTCTTTCCCCATTACCGCCCGGATTCTCACAATCCAGCCAGGTCCGCACTTTCCGGCCAGCAGATCTTCCACTCAAAGTATTCTGCTTCGGTAATCTCCCTCTGGCGAAGTTTTCGCTGCACTTCCGCCCAGTCCTTGAGGAAATCATTCAGGATTGTCGAATTGAACCACATGGCCACGGGGCTGTCTGGCGGCCAGTCATCGTTATCATCATAGTGCAGCGAAAAATCCTGGTTCGCATTGTACCTGGTCTCAGACCGCTGCGTCCGTACCAGGTTGATAATACCCGGCACTTCCTCATCCAGCCAGAACAGTTGCTCCATCATATCGGCAGCAGCACCGTTTCCGCCTTCCGACAAGGTCATCGCAGATACGTTCAGTACTTCAGCCATTTTTTCCAGCAGTGGCTTTTTGGGAATTCGGTACCCCATCTCATACTGGGCGATGCGGTTGGCGCCGCCTGCGCCCAGCCCGATCTTTTCTCCCAGTTCCTTTTGCGTCATCTGCCGATGGCGGCGTATCCGTTTGATTTTCTCACCGGTCGTCACGGTTTTGCTCCTCTCCAAGCCGTTATCGCGTCCACGGATTTCCCGTGGGCGCGTCTTTTTGTATTCATTGTACCCTACCCGTCCCCGTTTTACAAGGAAATTGTAACAAATTTGCGAAATATATTGACGTTCGCATTTTTGCGAATTATAATATTCTTATCAAATTTGCGAAAGTTCAATAGAACGTCCGCAAATGATTGCAGAAAGGAGATTTGTCTATGATTATCCAATCCGTATATTTTCATTTCACGAGGGTCGCATGTCTGCGAAACGCCTCATCCCGGAAAAAGAGCTGAAAGCCTGCTATGGCCTGCTGTTTGCCGACTATCCCGATGTGGTGACGGTCCGGCAACTGCAAACTATGTTGGGCATCAGCCGTCATGCGGCGTATGATCTGCTGGGAGAAGGGGAAATCGGAGCCCTCAAACTGGGCAACGCCTACAAGATCCCCAAAATCAACGTCATCCGTTATCTGCTGACCAATGCACAAGGGGCGGGTTTTGCCGGGCAAGACCTGCAAAGTGAATCATAGCATGATTCACTGGAAATCCGCCGCAGAAAAAGTGAATCATAGCATGATTCACTTTCTGCTGTATTGCGGCCAAAGGTATCTTAACAAGATTCACACAAGCGATTTTCCCGGAAGAGTGAATCTTATTAAGATTCACTCTGTACCTCCGCCCAAATCCGCGCCGTGCCGCGCGCCGCCGGGCGGCGGACACGTTACCCGCATTGTCGCAAAGGTCGCGCCACAGGGCCCCGTTGGGCGACCTGTGGCCCAGCAAGAAGGAGGCGTATGCCATGCAGAGAAACGAACCTATTGATGCTGAAACTCTACTTTCCACCCTTCTGCCGCCGGTACGGTGGCTGATTCCCGGCCTGCTGCCCGCCGGGCTTTCCTTGTTGGCCGGTGCCAGCAAGGCAGGCAAAAGTTGGCTGTGCCTGTGGCTTTGCCTGCAGCTGGCCCGGGGCGGCGAGATCTGGGGCCGCACCACTCAGCCACAGACTGTACTGTACCTCTGTCTGGAGGACACCTACGCCCGCATCCAAGGGCGTTTGTTCCGCCTGACCGAGGACCCCGTTCCCAGCCGGTTGTACTTCCAGACCGGAAGCTGCGCCATCGGGGACGGGCTGGAACTCCAGATCGAGAAATTCCTGTCCCAACACCCCGAAACCGGGCTGGTGGTCATCGACACCTTGCAGAAGGTCCGCACCGCCGACCCGAACAACGGCGCTTACGCCAGCGATTATCAGGATATGAGCGCGCTGAAATCCCTGGCGGACCGCCGTGGCATCGGGTTGCTGCTGGTGCATCATCTGCGCAAACAGGGCGCATCTGACCCGTTCCAGCAGATTTCCGGGTCCAACGGCCTGATGGGCGCCGCCGACACCATCTGGCTGCTGCAGCGCCAGCGGATGAGCGACACGGCCCGTCTGCTGGTGACGGGCCGTGACATGGACAGCTGCACTCTCCATCTGCAGACCCGGGACTGCATCTGGCAGCTGCTGGAGGAAGAATCCGCCGAGGAGCAGGTCCGGAAGGCCGTCCCGGACTATCTGTGGCGGGCAGCGGACTTTGTCCGGCGCGCAGGCAACTGGACGGGCACCGCCACCGAGCTGCTGACTGCCGCGGGCATCACCGGGGTGCAGCCCAACCAGTTCACCCGCAAACTGGTGGAGCACTTCTACGCAGTGTTTGCCCCGCATGACATCCGCTACCAGTCCCGGCGCACCTCCAACACCCGGCTGCTGTGCTTCACCTGTGACGGGGATGACGGTCATGACGGCAGTGACGATGATACCGGCAGATCCCCTTTACCGTCTGGTACGGTACCGGCTGGTGAAGAGGGTGCGGCCCCCGTACCGTCATCATCGTCATCACCGTCACCGGGGCCGCATCACGGTAGCGAGCATGGGCTTTGTGTTGCCGACGGGCACCCCTTCGCCGCGGCGGACACCGCCGCTCCTACGGGGACGACCCCGAACCCCGATTTTTCACGGGAGGCAGTCTCGTGAGAAACCGCACCGTGGGCATCAACGTGCGGGTGACACCGGCTGAAAAACGCCGGATGGAATCCGCTGCCCGGCGCTGCGGTCTGACGCTGTCGGAATATCTCCGGCAGCGGGCACTGGGGTACACGCCGCAGTTTCATCCGCCCGCGTCTTTGTTTTCCGCCTTGGGAGAACTGGACGCGCTGGCGGAACGTCTGCCGCCCGGGGACGCGCCCTCCTGCCGGACGGCAACAGACCAGATCCGGGATGCCCTGCTGCCGAAGGAGTAATCCCTGGCCGTCACCAAGATCTGGCCGGTGCGGGACAACCTGCGCCGGGTGGTGGACTATGCTGCCAACCCCGAGAAAACCGAATACGGCGGCCTGGCCCAGGCGCTGCACTACGCCGGGAACGACGCCAAGACCACCTTGCCGGAAAGTGTCAAACTGGTATCGGGCATTCATTGCCGCCCCGAAACCGCCTGGGCGGATATGCGGGCGGTGCAGCGGAAGTTCGGCAAGACCGAGGGCGTGGTGGCGATGCACGCCTACCAGAGTTTCCAGCCCGGCGAGGTAACCCCGGAACAGTGCCACGCCATCGGGGTGGAACTGGCCCGGCAGGTGTGGGGCGGGCGGTTCCAGGTGCTGGTGGCCACCCACATGAACACGCACTGCCTGCACAACCACTTTGTCATCAACGCGGTGTCTTATGTGGATGGCAAAAAGTATGAGCAGCGGCGCAGCCAATACCGGGAACTGCGCCGCGCCTCCGATGCCCTCTGCCGGGCACAGGGGTTGTCGGTGGTACAGCCTCAAGGCAAAAGCGCACCGCGTTCCCTCTACGAAGCGGAACGCCGGGGTGAGCCCACCCGGTACAACCGGATGCGGGAGGCACTGCGAACCGCCCTCCAGCAAACCAGCACCGAGGAGGACTTTGCTCTGGCCCTGCGGCGGATGGGCTATCTGTGGCGGCGGGAGGAGGGCCGCAAGTATGCCACCCTGCGCTCGGTGGACGGTGGCCGCCCGGTGCGGGTGCATCGCCTGGGCCCGGAGTTCGACTGGCCCGCGCTGGCCCGGGTGCTGGACGCCCACTACTACCAGTTCGGCCCCCACTATTACAGCCTGTTCGGCGGGTATGACCGTCCCCGGCGCCCAGTCTGCCGTTTCTGGGCCAAGGTGCGGTACAAGGGGCTGCTGGACGAACTCTTCGGGAAGCCCCACCTGGGCCGGATGTATCTCTACTTCCGGTACAAGGTGCAGGCCAAGCCGAATCCCCGGGCGTCCATCAACCGGCCTGAGATCGAAGCGATCTGGCGCAACGTGGAGCGCACGCTGGAGGAGATGCACCTCTGCTTCGACCGGGATTTCCACACCACCGACGAGGTGGAGGCCCACCGCCGGGAGCTGGCGACGCAGATTGACGCTCTCTGCAAGGAGCGCGCCGACTGTGCCCGGCTGCTGCGGCACAAGGTCCCGCCGCCCGGTACCGCCGAACGCCGGGCCGGACTGACCCGCCAGATCAAGGCGCTGCGGCACGAGGATGAAGTCTGTGACAGGATTCTCCGAAGGGTACGAGCCACCACCGCCTGCCGCAAGGCGTTGGCGGAACAGGCCCGTCAGCGGGCCGAGGAAAAAGCCCACCACCGCAAGCGCCGCCGCGATCTGGAGCGCTAATCCCCAACCATACCAAAAGCCCGCGCCGGGGAGTTCCCGACGCGGGCGCTTTGGTAGATTCGTACCCCAAACAAGGGCGTATCCTTGTGTAGATTTGTGAATGGCTTTTGCCGGGGATTCCGGGTATTGTTGTGTTGGACCCGGAAAACCGTACAAACGATTGTGAAAGGAGAAATGCCTATGGTCGCAGGCCGACTGCAAGAGAAAAACGGATATTACTACATGGTACTCAGCTACACCGGTGCCGACGGCAAGCGCAAACAGCCCTGGCACGCCACCGGCTTGCCTGTAAAGGGCAACAAAAAGCGGGCGGAGGAGATGCTGCGGGAACTGCGCCGCAGCTTCACGCCGCCCAAACCCAACCGCAAAGAGGAACTGAGCCCTGATATGCTGTTCAGTGACTATATGCTCTACTGGCTGAAGATCATCCGCCCCGCTGTGCAGGAGACCACCTGGTCCTCCTACAACTTCAATGTGAAGAACCACATTGTTCCCTACTTCGAACCCACCGGCATAACACTGGGCGGGCTGCAGGCACGGCACATCCAGAGTTTCTACCTCCACGAGCTGGAGACGCTGAAGGCCACCAGCGTACTGCGGCAGCACGCTAACCTGCACAAGGCGCTGAAATACGCCGTGAAGCTGGACCTGATCCCCGGCAACCCGGTGGACAAGGTGGAACGGCCCAAACCCGAGAAGTACATGGCCGCCTACTACACCGCCGAGGAGATGGAGCAGCTCTTCGAAGCTGCCCGGGGCCATCGCCTGGAACTGATCATCCAGTTTGCAGCCTTCTACGGGCTGCGCCGGGGCGAGGTGCTGGGCCTGCGGTGGGACGCCGTGGACTTTGAGGCCGGTACCTTGACCATCCGCCACATCGTGACCAGCACCAATCTGGAGGGCAAACACATCCTCGTGGAGGCTGACCGGGCCAAGACTAAGTCCAGCCTGCGCACCCTGCCTTTGGTGGCCAGCTTCGCCCAGCGGCTGCGGGCGCTGAAGGAGCAGCAGGCCTACAACGAGAAGCTCTGCGGCAACTGCTACAACCAGAAGTACAAGGGCTACCTGTTCGTGGACGAGATGGGCAATCTGATCCTGCCCAACGCGGTGACCGACGGCTTCGCCAAGCTGCTGGCCGACCACGGCCTGCGGAAGATTCGGTTCCATGATCTGCGCCATTCCTGCGCCAGCCTGCTGCTCAAGCAGGGCGTGCCGATGAAGCAGATCCAGGAATGGCTGGGCCACAGCGATATTTCCACCACGGCCAACATCTACGCGCACCTGGACTGCCAGTCCAAGCAGCTCAGCGCCGCCACGATGGAGCAGGCGCTGCCGCTGCCGGAGGAACTGCCGGAAAACCGGTGGTGATCCTGCACGGATTCAGAGCGCGAGTTCCCGACGCAGCTCGGTGAGCCATGCGGGCGGGGTATCGGTGGCGGGCAGCAGTTCGCCGTTGCGGTAGAAAGCCACCACCCGGAAGCCGTTGTCGTTGTCATAGAACGTCGCTTCGTTGCACAGCGGAAGCAGCTTGCCCAGATCCCGGAAACGCCGGGCAAACCGGCGCTTCACATCGCGGCTGGCGATGTTGTGTCCACCGCGGGCCACCCGGTTGGCAATGCGGCGCACCGATTCCTCGGCCGTGTCCAGGCCGACATAGTACAGCCGCACAGTATATCCTTTGTCCCGGGCCGCACGGGCCATTTTGCGGGAGAAGCTGCCCGAAAGGGTGCTTTCCTCGGTGAAGTCGATGCCCTGGGCCAGGCAGTCCTGCAATTTGGCCACAGCCGCCTGGCCGCCTGCGTACTCGTCGCCGCCGTATTGGGCCGTCAGCTTATCCGGGTCAACGATCACACCCAAATCGTCAAGGCAATCCTTTAAAACGCCGGACAGACTGCTCTTGCCTGCCCCGTTGACCCCACCCACGATGGTAAATGTCGGCATGATGCTTCCTCCATCCAATGTAACGGTGCCTATTCTACTTCTTTGTCGCAAAAAGACAAGGGGCAAGGACGTTTCCGTCCTTGCCCCCGCATCTGGCGCAGCGGGAGGGATTCGAACCCTCGTGTGGTTGCCCACAAACTGATTTCGAGTCAGCCCCGTTATGACCGCTTCGATACCGCTGCTTATTCTATTGTCCCGCACACGCCTGCACGCACTTTGGAAAAATGCGAGATTTCGGTGCAAGATACCTGTGTTTTGCGTGGGGTGCAACCCCCCACAAGGCCCGCTGTCAGGCCATCCTTGCCGGACAAACCGGCCAGCACGCCGCAGTTTTTCGAGTGCGACCTCTTCGACCTCTTGAGTAATGCTCCCTATTGAGTTGTCGGGCGCCGCGGCGGGCAGCGGCGCCCGGATACTCGAATATTATAGCAAATTCCGGCCGGCGCGTCAAATGTTTTTTGCCCCCGGCCAATCAGAACAGTTTGCCCCCGGCCAATCAGAACAGGCGCTGTTTCTGCGTCGGGCCGGCTCGAAGGGGGTGTCCACGCAGCGGTCAACGGTGATCTGCGGGCCTTTGTACGCCCGGCCAATCAGAACAGGCGCGGTTTCTGCGCCGGGCCGGCTCGAAAGAGGGTGCCCCAGCAGCGGCGGCCGACGGTGACCTGCGGGCCTTTATACGCCCGGCCGGTCAGAACAGCCGCTGTTTCTGCACCGGGCCCGGTTCGAAGGGGGTGTCCTCATGGTGGCGGCTGATGGTGACCTCGTGGGTCTTTTTGTCCACCCCACGGCCGTTGGGCTTGGACACGCTGGAAAAGGTGCGGGTGATGTTGTAGTACCCCCGCATGTGCTGCACCAGGTACTGGGCCACGGCGGGCAGGCAGTCGGTGTCCTGGATGTCCTCGTAGTTATAGTCCCCGAACAGGAAGGTGGTCTCCTCGCCGTCGCAGACCAGCGTGATGCCCGCGGCGTTGAGGCGCACCTCATCCACCACGCTCTGGCGCATCCCGGCAAGGCCGCACTCGCTGGCGATGCGGGCGGCGCGGGTCCGCTGTTCCAGCGGGACGCTCTGGGGGTCCAGTCCCTCGCTGCCCCGCTGGCCGATCTCCAGCAGGATGTCCCGCATCATCCGGCTTTCGATCAGCGGCCGGATCTTCTCCCGGGCGCGCACTTCCCCCGTCTTGTCTTGCAGTTTGCGCAGAATGCCCATGTGGTCGTTGTTCCTCCCTGCTTTTGCCCTGCTTTTGCGGTCCTGTTTCCTCACCAAAATGATCCGCGCATCAATAGGCGGCTGCCGGCACGGCAAGCCGCTGCGCAAAAGTGTACAATCGCCGCATACATAGTTATTATACCATACCCGTCCCCGGCGTTCCAGCCCCATTTTTCCCCGGGGCGCAAAAATCAAAGGTCAGAACCTTAGTTTCAGATCGTAGGATTGATAATATATCAAAACCCGGCAGAGCGCCGGCTACAAACACTGGGCGACCATCGAGAATTTGAAGCGGGCCGCTGAAACACTGAACTTCCTGACCGAACATGGGATCTCCAGCTATGAGGATCTGGCCGAGCGGTGCGACGGGGCGGCGGCCGCCGCCAGGGTGAAGGCGGGCCTCCGGGCAACGGAGAAGGAAATGGAGCGGCTGACCCTCACCATGAAGCACGCCGCCACCTACCGCCAGCTCCGTCCCCTGTATGACCAATACCGCCAGTCCAGGGACAAGGAGAAATTCCTCCGGGGGCATGAGGGGGAGATCATCCTGTTTGAGGCGGCGGCAAGGGAGCTGAAACGCCTGGACGCCGTACCCCTGCCCGCCACCCAGCGGCTCCGGGCTGAGATGGACGAGCTCACCGCCAGGAAGTCCGCCCTGCAATCGGAATATCGGAAGGCACAGCAAAAAGAACGGGAGTACGATACCCTTAGTCAAAACGTCAGCATGTTGCTTGAACAGCCAAAGGATATTGTACTCCCGAAGGAAAAAACGAATGAACTTGAATAGACGGAAAAATTAACCCAGCCGCCACCGGGCGCTCTCGTTCTGAAGCTCCACCATGCGGCGGTAGAGGCCGCCCTGCTCCATCAGCTCCGCCGGGGTGCCCTGCTGGGCCACATGGCCGTCCTCCAGCACCACGATGTGGTCGGCCCCCGCCACGGTGCGCATCCGGTGGGCGATCACCAGCACTGTCTTGCCTTGAAGCAGACGGGAGAGGGCGGTCTGGACGGCACTCTCGTTCTCCACGTCCAGGCTGGCGGTGGCCTCGTCCAGCAGCACCACCGGCGCGTCCTTTAGAAGTGCCCGGGCGATGGAGATCCGCTGCCGCTCCCCGCCGGAAAGGGTGGAGCCGTTCTCGCCGATCACCGTCTGGTAGCCCTGGGGCAGTTTGCGGATAAATTCGTCGCATTGGGCGGCCCTGGCGGCCTCCAGCACCTCCTCGTCAGTGGCACCCCGGCGGCCCAGACGGATGTTCTCCATCACCGTGTCCCGGAACAGCACCACATCCTGGAACACCATGGAGTAGGCGCGCAGGAGGGTCTCCGGGTCTACCGTGGACACATCCGTCCCACCTAAAAGCACCTTCCCGCCGGTGACGTCCCAGAACCGGGCGGCCAGCTTGCAGGCGGTGGACTTCCCGCCCCCGGAGGGACCAATGAGGGCGGTGACCTCCCCCTGGCGGGCGGTGAAGCTCACATCTTCCAACACCCCTGCTCCCTCCCGGTAGGCAAAGGAGACATGGTCAAAGGTGATGTCGTATCGGTCGGGGTGGAAGTTCTCTGTTCCTGTCTGCACCGGCTGTTCCAGAATAGAGCGCATCCGTTCAATCTGCAGCTTGGTGTTGAAGGTGGCGGCGATATTCTGGAGTACCACCCCCAGGGGATCATACAGCCGGGCAGCGGCGAACAGGAAGCCCAGGAAATAGAGGAAGGAGAGCTCCCCGGCCAGCAGCA
>ERZ1090862.115-NODE-115-length-32954-cov-15.580261_pt1 | contig 32954 bp, 20 predicted proteins | sample MGYA00478481_ERZ1090862 | MGnify/ENA primary metagenome ERZ1090862 (study PRJEB33644, sample SAMEA5815745) | chicken gut metagenome | biome: Chicken; feature: Gastrointestinal Tract; material: Caecum | place: Ireland | collected 2019-01-01 | study: A study of the... | reverse complement strand
ATCTTCAAGTTTGGGTTTTATTATTGGATAGTCGGGTAAAAATACAGTACAGCAATCTTCATAGGGACGGATTGAAACATCATATGCACCGATATTGCGACTGCGCTCTATAATTTCATTCTTATCAAACCCGCAGAGCGGACGCAGAACAGGCAATTTATCTATTACGCTGTTGGAAGACGTCATACCCTCTATCGTCTGACTGGCAACCTGGCCAAGGCTTTCACCAGTTATAATGCACTGGTCGCCATCCTTTATGGCAAGACGTTCTGCAAGGCGCATCATAAAACGGCGCAAAAGCGTTACCATATAAGCCCCGTTACAATTTTTATGTATCTCTTCCTGAATATGCTTTACGGAAATTACGGTAACTTTTATGCCGCAGGTATATTCGGAAAGAATTTTTGCAAGGTCCATAACTTTCTGGCGCGCCTGCATGTTGGTATACGGATAGCTGTGAAAATGCAGGCAATCGATCTTCATTCCTCGCTTTGCAATCATATGACCTGCAACCGGACTGTCTATTCCACCTGAAAGAAGCAACAGACCGCGACCTGCCGTACCTACCGGCATACCGTCAGCACACTTTATAAATTTATTGAACACAAGCGTACTGCCGTCTTCGCGCACGTCGATATTTATGATAAATTCAGGTTCGTGCACATCAACTTTAAGATTTTTATTTTTATCTAGCAGTCTGCCGCCTATCTCTGCGCTTATCTGCGGCGACGTGAGGTAAAATCTCTTATCCGCACGGTGCGTTTCTACCTTAAAAGTACCGCTTTCGTCGCTCACCTGCATAGCTGCGGCAAAAATTTCGTTCATATCTGAGGGCACTTTGAGTCCTATGCTGAGCGAATGTATGCCGAAAACTTTGGAAAGTCTTTTTACAATTCTTTCCTCGTCGCCCTCTTCAAAATTTTCAACCAGATAACGACCGCTGCGCCTTCTTATCTCGTGGCGGATACCCTTGAGAGCCTTTTCCATATTGGCGGCAAAAACACGCTCAAAATAGCCGCGGTTTTTACCTTTTAAATGTATTTCCGAATAACGGATAATAACTACTTTTTCCATATAACCAAGTTATTTTGTAAGGTCTTTATCCTTTTGTACTGTTTCATTGAGTATTGCGGCCGCCTCTTCTGCCTCCGCAACAGTTGTCGATGCGCAGAAACTCAGTCTTAAAACACCGTCGATAAGTTCTGTTCCGATGCCGCAGGCCTGCATTACTCTGGAATGTTTTTTAGCCGCATTGGAAGAGCATGCCGAACCCGTGCCTATGATAAGGCTTTCGTCGTCACACATATGAAGTATCGTTTCTCCGCGCACACCCGCTGCCGCAACACATAAAATATACGGCGAACCGTTTTCGGGAGAAATTCTTGAGAAAAGATTTTTATCAAGCAGACTCCACAGTCTTTCACGTATTGCAGAAATATTTTCCGCTCTGCGCCTTATGTCCTTATAGGCCTTTTCCGAGGCAAATTCCAGCATTTTTATGCCGAACACGTTTTCGGTACCGCTGCGAAGTCCGCCTTCCTGACCGCCACCCCAGATATAGGGATTGATTTGCAGCTTTTTCTTTTTAATGAGAGCGCCCGTTCCCTTCAACGCACCTATTTTATGCGCGCTGAGAGAATACATATCCACATTTGCGCCGAGGCGGAAAGGAATTTTTCCGAATGCCTGAACGCCGTCCGAATGAAACAGGGTGTGCGCATTCTTCGCCTTGACCTTTGCGGCAATGGCGTTGATATCGTTTATTGCGCCTGTTTCATTATTTACGTGAATAACCGAGACAAGCGACGTCTTTTCGTCCACGAGCGAGAGCAAATTTTCGACGTTGACGCTGCCGCCCTCATTTAAAGAAGCAAAGCGCGCCTCGACCCCTCTTCTGCCTGCCTCCTGCGCGCTTGCAAAAATTGCAGCGTGTTCGCCCATGGTGGTGACAATATTGCCGCGCCTGCCGCCGCAGAATATGGCCTGATTATCGGCCTCCGTGCCGCAGGAGGTTATTATCATTGAATAATCGTCGGGGTCGGCGATGTGCGAAAGGATATTTACGCGCGACTGTGCAAGTTCGACGTGCAAATTATATCCTTCCGCGTAGAGCGCGGAAGGATTATAAAATTTATCTGTAAGATATTTTGCGGCGGCCGAAAGACATTCTTCATCCGGCCTGGTTGTCGCCGCATTGTCAAAGTAAATCATTATATTTCAATTACGCCTTCGAAGGACTGCTTTACGCTGCCATCGAGAATGAGGTCGCCGTTTTCAAGGCACTTTACAAACAAGTCGCCGCCGCGGAGCTTGATGGTGATAACTTTATCCTTTGCGCAGCTGCCCATCTTTATGGCTGCCGCCGCTACCGCTGCCGCCGCCGTACCGCAGGCCATAGTCTCTCCGTTTATCTTATCCCACACGCGAACCTTTACGGCTAGGTCGTTTACTATTCTTACGCACTCAACATATGAAAGCGAAGGGAACAGACCAGATGCCATGACTGCCTGGCCGAGAGCGTCCATATCGACATCGTCCACCTTGTCGCAGAATACCACGCAGTGGCTGTTGCCGACATTGACTGCCGTTACGGCATAATCTTTTCCGCCGAGATTTATGTTTGCGCAGATAAGTTCCTTTTCAGAATTTACGGGAACAAGCGCGGGGTCGAACGAAGCCTTGCCGAGATTTACGGAAACAGAGCTTGCAACTCCGTTGAAGGATACTACCTCCAGCTCCTTAACGCTGCCGCAGGTTTCCACAGTAACCTTATCGGAATTTACGATGTGCTTATCGAATACGTACCTTGCAACGCACCTTAAGGGGTTTGCCGCAAGACCGCCGTCGCTGCCGTCACGGTTGAACACGCGCATCTTGCAGTCGGCAATGTCAGATTTTTCAATCATTACAATGCCGTCGCTGCCGATTCCGTAGTGTCTGTCCGAGAAGTTGATAGCCAGCGATTCGGGGCAGGTAATCTTGTTATCGAAGTTGTTGAAGAAGATGTAATCGTTGCCGCAGCTCTGCATTTTGCAGAAACTGAGCTTGAGTTTTTCCCTGCGCAGGTGGTTGATATCCACAAGTTCGGTATTGAACTGGGTGTATCTGCCCGCGATGCAGTCGGCAAGCGCGTTCGTAGTATCGAGCGAAGTGAGCACCGTTATGCCGAGCAGTATTGCGTGGTGATGGAGCGAAATGTAGCTACTTATCGACTCCATATCCGTCTTGCCGGTATATACAACGTAGTCAATCTTGCCTGCATCCATCAGCTTGAAGATATCGTCATTGGTGGAAAGACGGGCAACTTCCGTGCATTCAATGCCGAGGCTGCGTATTACATTCGCCGTGCCCTTAGTTGCATAGAATGTAAGACCGAGGTCGGCAAACTTTTTGACGATGTTTACTATTTCATACTTATCCTGGTCGTTTACGGTGAAGTATATGCCGGAAGGGTGCTGCTTGGTGGGATGTTTCATATTGAATCCCGCGGAAACAAGACCCTTGAAGAGCGCCTCCTCTATCGTCTTGCCGATGCCGAGCACTTCGCCAGTCGACTTCATTTCGGGACCGAGCTGGGAGTTTACGTCGTTGAGTTTTTCAAACGAGAACACGGGCACCTTTACGGCCACATACGGCGAGTTGGGATAGAGTCCCGTGCCGTAGCCGAGGCGCTTCAGCTTTGCTCCCACAAGAATCTTTGTGGCAAGCTCTACCATGGGCACGCCCGTAACCTTGGAAATGTAAGGTATGGTACGCGACGCCCTGGGGTTTACTTCTATTACGTAAAGTTCGTTCTGGTAAACTACGTACTGGATATTTATAAGACCCTTTGTTTTGAGGGAAATGGCCAGCTTCATGGATACGTCCACTACTTTCTTGAGCATTGCATCGCTCAGATTGTAGGGAGGATATACCGCGATAGAGTCGCCGCTGTGAACGCCCGCGCGCTCTATATGCTGCATTATGCCCGGTATGAGCACGTCCACTCCGTCGGAAATGGCGTCAACTTCAAGTTCGGTACCCATGAGGTACTTATCGCAGAGAACGGGGTTTTCAATCTTCTGCGAGAGTATTACGTCCATGTATCTTTCGATATCGTTCTGCGTGAAGGCAATGGTCATATTCTGACCGCCGATTACGTACGAAGGACGCAGCAGCACGGGATAGCCGAGCTGTTCGGCCGCCTTTATGGCCTCTTCCTTGGTCATTACCGAAAGGCCCTTCGGGCGGGCGATTGAGAACTGTTCGAGAAGTTCGTCGAACCTCTCCCTGTCCTCTGCAAGGTCCACGCTGTCGGCAGGGGTGCCGAGTATGCGGATACCCTTTTTATCGAGATAGCTGCACAGCTTTATAGCCGTCTGGCCGCCGAAGGTTATTACTACGCCGTAGGGCTTTTCAACGTCTATAACGCTCTGCACGTCTTCGGGCGTGAGCGATTCAAAGTACAGTCTGTCAGCCGTATCGAAGTCGGTGGAAACCGTTTCGGGGTTGTTGTTGATTATGATAACTTCATAGCCGAGTTCTTTGAGCGTCCATACGCAGTGTACGGATGAATAGTCGAACTCTATGCCCTGACCTATTCTTATGGGACCCGAGCCGATAACGACTATTCTGCGCTTTTTGCTGCGCTTTACGAAGGGTTTTGCCTCGTCGTGTTCGGGTTCGTCGTAGGTTGAATAGAAATAGGGCGTCTGCGCCGCAAACTCTGCGCCGCAGGTATCAACCATCTTGAATACGGCGTCGCGGTGCATGGGAAGTTTGTTGCCCGATATCTTTTCAAGTTCCTTATCGGGATAACCCATGCGCTTGCCGTGCATGTACTGCTGGCGGGTGATGGGCTTGCCCTTTATCTCTTCCTCGAAGTCGGCGAGGTTTTTAAGCTTTTCAAGGAACCACTTATCTATCTTGGTTATGCTGTGAATTTCGTCTATGGTGATGCCGCGCTTTATTGCGCTGAACACCACGAACAGCCTTTCATCGGTGAGCTCGTGCAGCTTTGAATGAATTTCTTCGTCCGAAAGCTCCATCATCTTGGGCATGTTGAGCGTGCCGAGGGAAATTTCTGCGCCGCGTACGGCCTTCATTATAGCCATTTCGAAGCCGGTGCCTATTGCCATAACTTCGCCCGTGGCCTTCATTCTGGTGCCCAACGTACGCTTTGCATACAGGAATTTATCGAACGGCCACTTGGGCAGTTTTACGACAACGTAGTCGAGCGTGGGCTCAAAGCAAGCGTATGTCTTGCCTGTGACGTCGTTCTTTATTTCGTCCAGGGTATAGCCGAGGGCAATCTTGGTGGCAACCTTTGCAATGGGGTAGCCCGTCGCCTTGGATGCGAGCGCCGAGGAGCGCGAAACCCTGGGGTTTACTTCTATTACGGAGTATTCAAAGGAATCGGGATTGAGCGCGAACTGGCAGTTGCAGCCGCCCTCTATGCCGAGCTCGGTTATTATGTCGAGCGAGGCGGTACGCAGCATCTGATATTCCTTATCGGAAAGCGTAACCGCGGGAGCAATGACTATGGAGTCGCCCGTGTGTATGCCTACGGGGTCGAAGTTTTCCATCGAGCAGACGGTGAGCACGTTGCCAGCACCGTCGCGCAGAACTTCGAACTCTATCTCCTTCCAGCCGCCGATGTACTTTTCAATGAGCACCTGCGTTATGGGGGAGAGCATAAGACCGTTGTGAGCTATGATTTTAAGCTCTTCCTCGTCGTGGGCAACGCCGCCGCCCGCACCGCCGAGCGTATATGCGGGACGAACTATGACGGGATAGCCGCCTATCTTTTTGGCAACTTCAAGGCATTCGTCAACGGTATAAGCTATGTCGGAGGGAACTACGGGCTGATGTATCTTCTGCATCGTCTCCTTGAAAAGTTCTCTGTCCTCCGCCCTGTCTATCGCGCTGAGGTTGACGCCTATCAGCTTTACGCCCCACTCGTCCAGAAAGCCCTCTTTCGCGAGCTTGCAGCCGAGCGTAAGACCCGTCTGACCGCCGAGGGAGGCAAGCAGACTGTCGGGTCTTTCCTTGATTATAATTCTCTTTAATGTATCTATGGTGAGGGGCTCGAGGTATATTTCGTCTGCGAGCGCCTTATCGGTCATTATGGTTGCGGGGTTGGAGTTGCAAAGAACTACATCCAGGCCTGCATCCTTGAGCACGCGGCACGCCTGCGCGCCCGCATAGTCGAATTCGGCAGCCTGTCCTATGACAATGGGACCAGAACCTATAACGAGTACCTTTTTTATGTCCGCTCTCTTAGGCATGATACCTGCCCTCCTTTATGTTGAGTATGAATTTATCGAAGAGGAACGAGCAGTCCATGGGACCGCCGCAGGCTTCGGGGTGGAACTGCACGGTGTAGGCGTTGAGTTCGGGATATTCAAACCCTTCGCAGGTGCCGTCGTTGGCGTTTATGAAGCTGAGCTTGCCGCCCTCCACGCTGGAAGATATAACCTCGTAGCCGTGGTTCTGGCTGGAGATGTATACCCTGCCCGTATCCAGATTTTTTACGGGCTGGTTGGAACCTCTGTGGCCGTACTTCATCTTGGCAGTTCTGCCGCCCATTGCAAGGGCGAACAGCTGATGTCCGAGGCAGATGCCGAATATGGGAAGTTTTCCGGCAAGTTTGCGTATGTTGGAAATTATTTCAGAATTTTCAGAGGGGTCGCCGGGGCCGTTCGTGAGCATGAGGCCCTGGGGCTCAAGCGCAAGAATCTGTTCGGCCGTATAGAAGGAAGGCACCTTCATGCAATAGCAGCCGCGCTTTACAAGCTCGCGCGAGATGTTGCGCTTTGCGCCGAAATCCCACACCGCTACCCTTATGCCGTCGGGATTGCCGCTGTATTCCACCTCTTCGCAGGTGACTGACCTTACGGCGTCCTTTATGGCGTAAGCGCTGACCTCGGACAGATCCTTTATCGGCTTTCTGGTTATCGCCGCGTTCATAACGCCCGCTTCCCTCACTATCTTGGTGAGTTCGCGTGTGTCCAGACCGTAAATGCCGGGGATATCGTGTGCTTTGAGGAACTCGTCGATAGTACCCTCGCACCTGAAGTTGGAGGGCTTATCGCACTTTTCCCGTACGATGTAGGCCGTAACCCAGGGCTTTTTGCTCTCCATATCGGGGGTAATCATACCGTAGTTGCCGATAAGAGGGAACGTCTGGGTGACAATCTGGCCGTAGTAGCTGGGGTCGGTCAGGGTTTCGATGTAGCCCGTCATGCCGGTGGTAAATACGAGTTCGCCCACGACTTCCTTCTGTGCGCCGAAGGAGTAACCCGTAAATTGTCTGCCGTTTGCAAGCGTCAAATATACTTTACTGTTTTTCATCTATGCTTCCCTTTCTGAAGTTTTATGTATTTTTGCCGGAATTTTTCTCTATGCGTGCGGCAATCGCGGTGCGCATTATCAGCGCGCAACGCTTGCCTCATGATATTATATATAATTACGGCCGCGGCCGCAACTGAATTTTACAGATTTAATGCAAAGAAATATATTTTCAACGCATCAGTTTGACCATTACGGCCTTCTGCGCGTGCAATCTGTTTTCAGCTTCTTCAAAAATCTCGTTTGCGTGGGCTTCGAAAACTTCGTTGGTAATCTCTTCGCCGCGGTGAGCAGGCAGACAGTGCATTACCATAACGTCGTCCTTTGCGCCCTTTATGTTCTTTTCGTTTATCTGATAGCCCTTGAACACGGCCTCGCGCGCCTTCTTCTCGCTCTCCTGCCCCATGGAAGCCCACACGTCTGTGTACAGCACGTCTGCACCCTCCATAGCCTCTTCCACGCTCCTGGTTACGGTGAGCAGTCCGCTCTCGGTACCCCACTTTACAAGTTCGGCATCGGGGTCGTAACCTTCGGGGCAGGCAACGGCAATGTTCATTCCCGTCTTTACCGCGCCGACGATAAGGCTGTTAGCCATATTGTTGCCGTCGCCGATAAAGGCCATTTTAAGTCCCTTGAACGTGCCCTTGAATTCCCTTATGGTCATAAGGTCGGCAAGCACCTGGCAGGGATGGCAGTAGTCGGTAAGTCCGTTTATTACGGGTATGGAACCGTACTTTGCAAAGTCCTCCACTTCCTGCTGCGCAAAGGTACGTATCATAAGTCCGTCCAGATAGCGCGAAAGAACGCGGGCGGTGTCCTGCACGGGCTCGCCCCTGCCTATCTGCAGGTCGTGGCTGGATAAAAACAGAGCGTAGCCGCCCAGTTCGTACATGCCCGCTTCAAAGGATACCCTAGTGCGGGTGGACGACTTCTGGAAAATCATTCCCAGTTTTTTGCCCTTGAGATAGTCCTTCTGTATGCCGTTTGCCCTTTCAAATTTGAGCTGGTCGGCAAGATTGAGTATGGAAAGAATTTCTTCCCGCGAAAGATCGCCAAGTTTGAGTAAATGTTTCATCGGCTTATAACCTCATTCAGAATTCTGACAGCAAAGTCTGCTTCCTCTTTGCTTATCGTTAGCGCGGGCAGAAGGCGTACCTTTGAGTGTGCTGTGAGAACGAGCAGTCCCCTCTTTATGCACTCGGCCGCTATTTCCGCCGCAGGTTTATCCGTTTCGATGCCTATCATGAGACCCGCACCCGTAACGGACTTTACCCCCTTTATTTTTGAAAGCTGTTCTTTGAAATACGCACCCTTTTCGCGCACGCTTTCAAGCAGCTTGTCATCCAGTCTTTCAAGTATGCTGCAGGCACCCGCGCACACCACGGGATTGCCGCCGAACGTAGAACCGTGGTCGCCGTAGCCGAACACGTCCGCACACTTTTCAAACAGCATGCATGCGCCTATCGGAAGGCCGCCGCCCAGTCCCTTTGCGGTAGTCACTATGTCGGGCTGTATGCCGTATGCCATATAAGAATACAGATAACCCGTTCTTCCGTTGCCCGTCTGCACCTCGTCGCAGATCAAGAGAATGTCGCGCTCGCGGCACAGTTTTTCCAGTCCGCGCACGAACTCTCCGTCCAGCACGTTCACGCCGCTTTCGCCCTGAATGCACTCTATCATTACCGCGCAGGTATTTTCAGTCATGCACTTTTTTACGCCCTCAACTGTGGGTTCGGCATAGCTGAACCCCTCGGGGAAAGGCCCGAAATATCTGTGAAAATTATCCTGACCCGTTGCGGCAAGCGTGGCAAGCGTTCTGCCGTGGAAGGAATCTTTGAGCGTTATTATCTGCTTTCTCTCGGGGCCGTAGTGCGTTTCGCCGTACTTGCGCGCCGCCTTTATGGCACATTCGTTGGCCTCCGCGCCGCTGTTGCCGAAAAATACTTTCTTCGCGCCCGTCCTCTCGCAAAGCATCTTTGCAAGACGCGCCTGCGGCTCCGTATAGAACAGGTTGCTGGTGTGCTGTATGCAGTTGAGCTGGTCGGTTACCGCCTTCTTCCACTGTTCGTCATTCACGCCGAACACGTTTACGGCAATGCCGCTGCCGCAGTCTATATACTCCTTGCCGTCGTAATCATACAGCCTGCAGCCCTTGCCGTCCCTGAACGCAACGGGAAAACGCGCGTATGTACCCGCTATATACTGTTTATCTTCTTCTATTATATTCTTTCCGTCCATTTTTTCTCCGAAAAGTTATGCTGATTACTAAAATAAAGACTGATTTAAAGCAATAAATCAGTCAACTGTAAAACATGGTGCCGCTGCCTTCTTCAGAAAGTATCTCCACAAGAATGGAATGGTAAACCCTACCGTCGGTTATGAACACCTTGTTCACTCCGCGGCGGATGGCTTCCTTGCAGCATTCAATTTTAGGTATCATTCCGCCAGATATTATGCCGAGCTTTACAAGCGCGGGAATATCGGATACGTATACCTTTTTGATGAGACTTTCGGGGTCGTCCTTATTTTCAAGCAGTCCCTTTATGTCGGTCATGAGAATAAGACTTTCCGCCCCTATCGCGCCCGCTATCGCCGCGGCCGCCGTGTCTGCGTTGACGTTGTATATATTGCCCTCGGCATCGAAACCTATCGGCGAAATTACGGGTACGTAGCCGAGGCTTAACATATCCTTTATTATTCTGGAATCAACGTTGACTATTCTGCCTACAAAGCCGAGCTCGTCGGACATCTTTTCGCAGGCGAGCATATGCCCGTCCTCGCCGCAGAGGCCCACTGCCTTGCAACCTGCCGATTCAAGAAGGTCGACAAGCGACTTGTTCACCTTGCCCGCAAGAGCCATGCGCGCAATTTCTGCCGTTTCGGCATCGGTATAGCGAAGTCCGTTCACAAAGCGGGGAACAATTCCCATGCGCTTGGAGATATCGGAAATTTCAGGTCCGCCGCCGTGAACGAGCACGACCTTTATGCCCAGCGCGCTGAGAACGGATACATCGTTCATGACGGACGATTTGAGTTTGGAGTCCGTCATCGCGCTGCCGCCGTATTTTATGACTATAACCTTGTTGTAGTATTTTTTGATGTATGGCAGAGCCTCGATGAGAAACTCCGCCTGTTCCTGTTTATCCATTGGCTGTGTATCCGTCCGCCGTAGCCGCAAAAATGCACGCAAACGGCGTTTTTTATTTATGAAAATGCGCAAAAAACGCGATTTGATTTACTAAGTTAAAAGCTTGTCGCCACGCTTGCCAAGTGTAACAACATCCGCAATTTTATTTGCAGGCTCTGCTGTGCCATCTGCCGTTTCAGTCGCAGAACAACCCTCTGAAGATTTTATCATTGCGCAAGGCCGCGCAGCTATCAGGTGCGGTAGTCGCCGTTTATCTTTACATAGTCGTAAGTGAGGTCGCAACCCCAGGCCGATGCGCGGTATGCTCCCATTTTGAGGTCAACATTGATTTCGACCTCGTCGCGGGAGAGAACCTGCTTTGCAAAGTCCTCGTCAAAGGGCACGCCGCTGCCGTTCTCGCATACGGAAAGTGTTCCCTTTACAGAGCGGAATTCCACGTCTATCTTATTCACGTCAACAGGCTCGCCGGAATAGCCTATGGCACAGAGCACCCTGCCCCAGTTGGCATCCGAACCGAACATTGCCGCCTTTACGAGGGATGACTTTATGACTGCTTTGGCTACTCCCCTGGCCATCTTTAACGACCTGGCTCCCCTGACGTTGCACTCTATCAGCTTGGTTGCGCCTTCGCCGTCCCTTGCTATCATCTTGGAGAGCTTTACCGTGCAATGATGGAGCGCCGCCCTGAATGCCGCATAGTCGGGGCAAGGCTGCGTTATCTTTTCGTTGCCCGCAAGGCCGTTTGCCAGTATGCAGCAGGTATCGTTGGTAGACTGGTCGCCGTCTATGCTGACCATATTGAAAGAAGATTTTACATCTTCAGAAAGAGCGCGCTGCAACATCTTAGAAGAGATATTCACATCGGAAGTGATGAATATCAGCGTTGTAGCCATATTGGGACATATCATGCCCACGCCCTTGGCTATCGCGCCGACATGGCAGAGCTTGCCGCCCGCCTCAAATTCCACGGCAACCGACTTGGGCACCGTATCGGTGGTCATTATGGCCTCCGCCGCGCTCTGGCTGTCGTCTCCGAGACTGTCGTAGAGCTGCTGAATGGCATCAGCCATCGGCGTAATGTCGAGCGGAAGTCCTATTACGCCCGTAGATGCAACCACTACGTTTTCCGCAGTAATGCCCGAAACCTTTGTTACAAGGCCGCACATCTCTTCGGCCACAGTCTCGCCGTCCTTGTTGCAGGTATTGGCGTTGCCGCTGTTGCAGATTATTGCCTGCGCCACTCCGTCAGAAAGGTTGCGCTTTGTGACTACAACGGGCGCGCCCTTCACAAGATTCTGTGTATATACGCCTGCCGCGGCGCAAGGCACTTTGCTCATAATCAGCGCAAAGTCCTTCTTTTGTTTATTCTTCCTTATTCCGCAGTGAATACCGCCCGCAACAAAACCTGCGGGAGCGCATACACCGCCGCTCACTTCTTTCAATGACTTCATATACAGAAAAAATTTACCTTAACAAGTGTATACAATAATAGCTTTTATACGATTATACCGCAAATTTTACTTACAGTCAATCGACTTTAATATAATAATTAAAACTATATCTCGGGCCATAATCTCGGGCCATAAAAGGCTGTGACAGTATGCATGGTCACGGCTATATCATAAACGATATCTGCTCCGAAAGCCAAAGTCTTAAATGCACTATTCTTTTTACCGAGGCATCATTACCATAGGCATCAGACAAGCGAGAAAGTTTCATCCAGCCCGAGCATTATGTTCATATTCTGAACTGCCGCACCCGAAGCTCCCTTTCCGAGGTTGTCAAACACGCTGCACAGCAGAATCATATCGTCATTGCCGCTGACATAAATTTTAAGATTATTCGTACCTGCCAGCTCGTTTGCCGCAAGATAGACAGGGTTTTCCTCTTTTTTAGCCACTTTCAGGAAATTATGTGACGCATAGTACTCTGCAAAGAACTCTCTTATATCGTCAGGACCGTACTTTTTAAGCAAAAGACTCTTATAAAGCGGCACAGTCACGCACATTCCGCAGTAAAAATCTGCAACGATGGGATTGAATATCGGTGCATGTGCAAGAGCGCACTCCTTCACCATTTCGGGTATGTGTTTATGGGAAAGAGCAAGCGAGTACTGACGGGGCGAATCGAGAGCTTTATCCCTGCCCTCATTTTCGTACTCCGCTATCATTTTTTTGCCGCCGCCCGAATAACCCGTTACCGAGTGTGCAACAAAGGGATAATCGGCTCCCGCAATGCCCGCCTTGACGAGCGGCGCAACCAGCGTTATGAACCCCGTTGCATGACACCCTGGATTGGCTACGCGGTCAGCCTTTGCAATCTTTTCGCGGCGCTCGTCCGAAAGTTCGGGAAGGCCGTAAACCCAACCCTCCGCCGTTCTGTGCGCCGTGGAAGCGTCTATAACGCGAGAGTGTTGATTTTCTATGAGGGAGACCGCCTCTCTCGCGGCGGCATCGGGAAGGCATAAAAAAATTATGTCCGCACTGTTCAGACACTCCTTTCGCGCCGCAACGTCTTTGCGCTTATCTTCGGGCAGAACCAGAATATTGCAATCGCCGCGCTTTGCAAGTCTGTCGTAAATCTGCAACCCGGTCGTACCTTCGCGACCGTCAATAAATACGTTAAACATTTTATCTTTTAGCCGCTATGCGGCATACCGTTCAAAATTCAGCCGAAAAAACGGCATATGCAGTACAAAGCGGCCCGTAAAATGCCGCTTTGTACACAAATTTTATTTAAGTTATTTGAGTTTCTTTTCGTCAAGCAGAGCCTTTATTTTGATGGGCAGTCCGAAAAGATTTATAAAGCCAGCAGAATCGGTCTGGTCGTAGCAATGATCCTCGCCGAAAGTTGCGATATCTTCGCTGTAGAGCGAGTTGGGAGAAGTTATTCCCGCATTCATTACGTTGCCCTTGTATATGCGCAGCTTTACATCGCCGCATACATTTTCCTGCGTCTTGTCAACAAACGCATCGAGAGCTTCGCGCAGGGGTGTGAACCACTGGCCGTCGTACACCATTTCGCCATATTTTATGGCAAGGTGCTGCTTGAAATGGGCAGTTGCCTTGTCAAGGCACACAGATTCCAGAAGTTCGTGTGCGGCATATAAAATGGTGCCGCCCGGAGTTTCATATACGCCGCGACTCTTCATTCCGACAAGACGGTTTTCAACCATATCTATAATGCCTACGCCGTTCTCTCCGCCCACTTTGTTGAGCTTTTCAATGAGTGAAACGCTGTCCATCTCCTTGCCGTCGATGGCCGTAGGAACACCTTTTTCAAAATGTATGGTTATATAAGTGCTCTTGTCGGGCGCCTTCCAGGGAGAAACGCCAAGCTCGAGAATTTTATCGTACTGCGGTTCGTTTGCAGGATCTTCAAGGTCAAGGCCTTCGTGAGAAAGATGCCACAGGTTCCTGTCCTTGGAATAGTTTGTTTCGCGGTTGATTTTAAGAGGGATATTGTGCGCCTCGGCATAGTCGATTTCCTCGTCGCGGCTCTTTATATCCCATATGCGCCAGGGCGCGATTATCTTCATTTCGGGCGCAAAGGCCTTTATTGCAAGTTCAAAACGTACCTGGTCGTTGCCCTTGCCCGTGCAGCCGTGGCAGATAGCGTCAGCGCCTTCCTTCTTGGCTATTTCAACTATCCTCTTGGCGATTACGGGACGAGCAAACGAAGTGCCGAGCAGATACTTGCCTTCGTATACGGCGCCTGCCTTCATCGTGGGATAGATATAATCTTCTATGAATTCCTTGCGCAGATCCTCTATGTAGAGCTTGGATGCGCCCGTCTTGAGAGCTTTTTCCTCAAGTCCGTCGAGTTCGGTTTCCTGACCTACGTCGCCGGACACCGCGATAACTTCGCAGTTATCATAATTTTCCTTGAGCCAGGGAATGATTATGGACGTATCCAGACCGCCCGAATATGCCAGAACTACCTTCTTGATTTTCTTTTCCATATATTTTAAATCCTGTAAATAGATATTTGATTCCGCCTTGTTGCTTCATCGTCGAAATTATACAATAAAAGCTACATCAAGTCAAGCGTTTAAACATTTGATTCTGAATATTTCTAAAATTTATTTGCATATTTATACATAATTTATGCAATAATTAGTTGATTTATGAATATTTATGCGGTACAAATATTTTCAAAACAGAAAACGGCGCAAAATGTACCCAATTTGCGATAATTTTAAGCAAAAGGCGGTGCGCATAATGCGCACCGCCTTTTAAAACGAATTGCAAAACCAATGTCGGGTCTTAAACATTGAGTTCATAAAATCAGTACATTTTTACGAGAAAAACGTATTTTTTCAGTTCCCCGCGCAGCTTTTTCGCTCCCGGACAAAACCTTTCGACAAGCGCCCAGAAGGCCGCCGAATGGTCGTGATGCACGGTATGACAAAGCTCGTGCACCATAACATACCGTCTGATCGCCGCGGGCAACATCAGAAGTTTGAAGTTAAATACAATATTGCAGTTGCCGTCACAACAGCCCCACATGCTCTTATAGGAACGAAACCCTGCCGACGCGCTTTTAAGCCCAGTCACACTTTCAACCGCACGGAATTCAGTCATAAAACTCTCGCCCAGGCTGCCTATATAAGCCTGCCTGAACCCGGCCATTCCCGTGACATGCACTCCCGCCGAATCAATAAAGTTGCGTCTGTCTGCCATAACAGGCAAAAGCTTGCCGCCTACGTATGCAGAGCGGTAATTTTTTACACTGTCGGCGGCGAGCATATTGTTTCTGTTAAACGCCATAACCCGCTCTATCCACTGACGCTTTTCGGCAAGGATATTTTCAACAGCCCTGACCGATGCATTTTCGGGAGCGCGCACAATTATTTCATTTTCGGCAGTAACCTTTATGGAATACGTTTTTCGCCTGCTCTTTATCAGTTTGTATTCGTATTTAGACATTTCTTACCTAAAGTCAACAGAAAAAAAATACAGCTCATATTTTCCGCAACAGACAACATATTTAACAACAAAACCGCCAAAGACTGCCGCCACTGGTCTCATAAAATCAGATATTTCTGAATTTAACTTTGAATCTTACGCGAGGCTCGCCTTCCACCCTGCCTTCAAGGTAATAATATTCACCGTCAGACGAGCGGTACACTTCCAGTTTTTCGCCGTACTTGCACTGCTTTACATAAGTTATCTGCACGGACTCAAGGCTCTTATCCTTCAGCTCGTCCACGCTGAACGCATCAAGGCAGATGTCGGCATACTTGGTATTATTTACGTGAAAATAATGGTCGTAATCGGACGGGGAGACAAATTTTTCATACTTCTTTTCGCCGTCCTTCATGGGCGCAAGGCGCCAGGAATTGAAGTCTACGGCGCGGAAGTCGTTATACTCCCTCGTATCCCCCTCAAAAATTACGCTTGTGGGCAGAATGGAAAATGTTTTAAGGTCAACCATGCACCAGCGCGTGGTTGCGGCGCAAACCTTTTCGTCGCCAGAATAAACTTCCAGTTCACGGAAAACTATGGTATTTTTAGGCTTCAACGGCCAGGTATGCACGGTAAGTTTCTCTTCGAGTTTTATCGGTCTGTAAATCTCAACGTACCAGTTTGCAAGTATAAAACCTATGCCGCGCGGAGCAATGTCCTTATAGCCGAACCCAAGTTCATCCGCCGAATAGCAGGCAGATTCCTCCAGTACCGACAACAACGATGAAAGCTTAAGCTCGTCCTTGAAATCAACGTCGGTATACCTTATCTGATAGTCGCGTATGTTCTTGTACATGGCCTTCACCTCACAAAATTCTTAATAAATTATATCACAGCGCAAAAAAAATGTCTAATATTTAAACAACATAAAAACAGGCAGAAATTAACTGTTTTCAGCCGTTTATACGCAAAAATCAGTAAATTATATCAGACATAGTACTATAAATACAGCCAAACTATTGACATATTTTGCATATTTTGATATAATTTCAGTATACCATATCCGGAGTAAAACAATGGATGAAAATACTGAAGAATTCGAAGCCAAAAATTCTATAAGCGCAGACCTGATAAGAGGACACATCAACACAATCATCCTCCGCTCGCTTTACGACAGAGACAAATACGGCTACGAAATAATAAACGAAATAAACGAAAAAAGTCACGGACAGTACACGCTGAAACAGCCCACGCTTTACAGCGCCTTAAAGAGGCTGGAAAACCAGGGCTACATTCAGGCCTACTGGAAAAGTGACGAAATTTCCGCAGGCGGACGCAGAAAGTATTTCCGTCTTACCGACAGCGGCAGGGAAATTACAGAGCACAACCAGGCCGAGTGGGAATATTCAAGGACGGTAATAGATAATCTTATTTCTGACCGCAACTTCGATTTCAACCAGCCCGCTCCCACTCCCGTCGACTTTAAAATACTCAAGCAGGCAACCTCACGCGTGCCCGTAGTCCACGGCGAGGGCGAGGAAGAAAAAGAAGATGATTCGCACTCTGCAGAAAACAGAAACGGCGTTCCCATGCTCGAGGCACGCACCTATACGGTAACGCGCGACGAGAATACCGTATACATAGACAACCCCGAAAAAACAATTTCCGAAGAAAAAGCCGACGAAAAGTCGGAAGAAAAATCGGAAGAAGTTGTCAGCTCATCGCAGACGGAAAAGCAATTGTCTTACTCCGACAGCGTATTCCACAGCGGCTCTACTTACGTTACCGAAACTGAAAATACAGCCGAAGGAAAAACGGAGGATGTAAAAGCTGAAAACGGCGAAAACATTACAGACAGCGAAAGCGATTCCGCTAAGGCCGCAAACAGTGAAAGCGAGCTTGCGCAGACTGCTGTACAGACGGAAAAAGCCGAACAAAACGACAGCCAGTCATATATGCGCGAAGAAAAACTGCAAGAAGAGCGCGCCGCAGCTGCCGAAAGTCAGCACGTTGAAAGCTACAATGAAAGGATTGCAGCTGACGCGGGCAACGCACAGACAAACGTCTATGAACAGACAGAGAGTTACCGCAGCAGCGAACCTTACTCCCGTCCCGCCGAAAGCACTGAACGCTATCAGAGCAACGAATACGCGGCAAATGAACGAGGATACGAGCAAGGCGCAAGCTATACGCGCAACAGCTACACTTCACAGCTCGGTCGTTCCGCCGAGGAAGAAGCCCGCAGAAGAGTTCACGAAAACTACCTCAAACTCATTTCAGAAGATACCGAGAAAAAGCAATCGGACGAAACTCCGTATGCCGACAGCATAGATACAAGCAAACTGATTTACAACTCGCGTCCCGAGCAGGAGCGTGACTATAAGAACCTTATAGACAAGCTGTTTGACAATACGCTTAAAAATACTCAGCCTGCGCCTATGCCCGCACGCACGGAACCCCAGGTTCAGCAGCCGCAGTATCAGCCGCAGTACATTCAGGAACAGCCCGCAGAAACGCAGCCGCAGCCCGTTCAGGCAGAGCCCATTCCCTCGCCTCAGCCGAGATACAATTATCTTGACGCCAACAGCAAGGCGGCTTCTGACGGCCTTAAAATAAGCACTTCGGACGAAGCCTTTGCCGCGGGCAGTGCACGGCAGGCCACGTACAACAAGGGCGCAACGCTGTTCAAATGCTCGCTCATTATCGGCGTAATAATTTTGCTTGAATTTACGCTCACAATGCTGTTCAGGCAGGAACTTGCCGTATCGGTTGCGTACCCCATAGTAATACTTACGCTGGGAATGGCAACGGTGCTTGTATGCGGAATACTCTTCGGCGCGCACTACGGCAGTCATATAAGAAAGCCGACAAGTTTAAGATATATAACCACATCGTGCATAATAACGGTGCTTGTAATCTGCATAATACTGCTGTTTGCGGTAATTTTAAACGTAAACTGGTCGCTCACCACAGACGTGCTTGCAAAGGTCGTAATACCCTGCATAATTGCGTTGAACATTCCCATTTTTACGTTGAGTTTTTATCTCTTCATAAAATAATATCTAAAAATCAATACCCCGCAGAATTTTTGCGGGGTGCATTTTTTATTTAAAAGTCTGATAAGTGCTGATTTAATTAAATTTTAAAGCAAAAACTTTTTTAAACAGAAACTGAATGCTATTTCACTATGTATACAGTAATTTGTTTTTATAAAATTAAAAGAGCGGAAGAAAACCCCTCCGCTCTTTCTTTTTTTACACTAAGGCTTATTTTGCATATTCCACGCTTCTGAATTCGCGGATAACGTTTACCTTTATCTGGCCGGGATATTCCAGCTCGGACTCGATTTTCTTGGCGATATCCTTTGCAAGGAAGAGCGCCTGAGCATCGTCTATCTGTTCGGGCTTGACCATTACGCGGACTTCTCTGCCAGCCTGAATTGCATAGCTCTTTTCAACTCCGTTGAAGCTGGATGCAATCTCTTCAAGCTTTTCAAGACGTTTTACGTAGTTAGTGCCCGTCTCCCTTCTTGCACCGGGCCTTGCGCCTGAAATGGCGTCTGCCGCGGCTACAAGTACGGCCTCAACCGTCTTTGGCTCCACATCGCCGTGGTGAGCTTCGATAGCGTTTATGATATTGGCGTTTTCCTTGTACTTTCTTGCAAGGTCGGCGCCGAGGCGGATATGCGTACCCTCCTGCTCGTGGTCAACAGCCTTGCCGATATCGTGGAGCAGACCTGCGCGCTTTGCAAAGTTCACGTCAAGGCCGAGTTCCTGCGCCATAAGGCCTGCAAGCAGGGCAACTTCTATCGAATGGCGATATACGTTCTGGCCATAGCTGGTTCTGTATTTGAGCCTGCCTATGAGCTTGATAAGTTCGGGATGAAGTCCGAATATGCCGACTTCGAACATAGCGCTTTCGCCAGCCTGCTTTATCTCGTTATCGAGCTCCTTTCTGACCTTTTCAACAGTTTCCTCTATGCGTGCGGGGTGAATTCTGCCGTCCGCAATGAGCTTTTCAAGGGCAAGCCTTGCAACTTCCCTGCGGATGGGGTCAAAGCCTGAAAGAATGACAACTTCGGGCGTATCGTCAATTATGAACTCAATACCCGTGGCATTTTCAAGGGCGCGGATATTTCTGCCCTCCCTGCCTATTATTCTCGCCTTCATATCGTCGCTGGGAAGGGACACGGTGGATACCGTGACTTCCGACGTATGGTCGGCGGCACAGCGCTGTATTGCAAGCGTTATAATCTTCTTAGCCTCGTTGGTGGCCTCTTCCTTGGCGGTCTGTTCGATGTTTCTTACCTGAAGGGCGACATCGTGACGGGTTTCGTCGAGGATTTCGTTGGTGAGGAGAGTCTTTGCCTCGTCCTTTGTGAGCTGGGCAACCTTTTCGAGTTCCTGAACCATCAGTTCGTGCTGATGATTTATTTTATCCTGCGTCTTTTTGATTTCCTGCTCTTTGGCCGCGAGGTCATTTTTCTGTTTTTCGAGAGCATCAGACTTTTTGGTTAAAGAATCTTCCCTTTTATCGAGGTTATCCTCCCTCTGGGTGAGGCGCTGTTCCTGTTTTGCAAGTTCAGCTTTCTTTTCCTTGCTTTCGCGTTCAAAGTCGTTTCTTAATTTAAGTTCCTGTTCCTTAGCTTCGAGTATGGCCTCTTTTTTCAGAGCCTTGCATTCGGCCTGAGCATCGGCGACCATTTTCTGCGCCCTTTCAGACGCGTCGCCAAGCTCTTTATTGGCCTGGTCGACTTTCTTTTTGTGGTTGAAGAAAAGCACGAATCCGACTACCGCCGCTGCGACAGCCAATACGGCAACGACAATGGCGACAATCATTCCCACCATCGTGCCGTTTGCGAGAAACAGGGAGCTTATACCGAGTAAATTCATGTAAGCCTCCTGATAGTTTTGTAAATATATCCGATCCCGCAATGCAAGCATTTTGCATAGCAGGATAAGTAATATCCTTATTTATTTTACAACAAAATGCATGTAAAGTCAACGTATAGCGGATTTTTTATTGAAATACTTTATCATATACTTTTCAAAAATATAAAAAAGGCGGCACTGAGCCGCCTTATAAATAACAAATAATTGTCAGTCAATATCATCCATCCATACCGCCGCACAGGCATCGGAAGGCATGCGCCAGTCACCGCGCGGAGAGAGCGTTACGGTACCCACTTTTACGCCGTCTGGAATGCACGAACGCTTGAACTGTTGCGCAAAGAAACGGCGGTAAAAGTTTTTGAGCCACTTATCTATTACCTCGCCGTCAAACGTACCGCTGAACGCTTTGTGCGCGATATAGCGAACCTTTGAGGGCGCAAAGCCCCAGCGCACGGCATAGTAAAGGAAAAAGTCGTGCAGAATGTACGGACCGACTATGTCCTCCGTCTTCTGCGCAATCTTTCCCGACTTGTCGGGAGGAAGCAGTTCTGGACTTATTTCCGTTGCAAGGATAACTTCCAGCGTATCCTTTGCCGCTCCGCCAAGGCGGTCGGCTTCGAACTTTATGAGGTGCTTTACAAGCGTCTTTGGAACGCCCGAATTTACCGCATACATGGACATATGGTCGCCGTTGTACGTCGCCCAGCCGAGAGCAAGTTCGCTTAAATCTCCCGTGCCTATCACAAGGCCGCCCGTCTTGTTGGCGGTATCCATCAGGATAAGCGTGCGCATGCGCGCCTGCGCGTTTTCGTAAGTGACGTCAAGAATTGAGGCATCGTGGCCTATATCCTGGAAGTGGCGGGTAACGCTGGGCGTTATATCCACCTTTCTCAACGTGACTCCCAGCGCGTCGGAGAGGTTCACCGAGCTCTTGAGAGTCTTGCCGGTAGTGCCGAACCCCGGCATTGTAATGGCAATTATATCCTTTAAATCTTTTCCGAGCTTTCTGAACGCCCTGCACGTCACGAGAAGGGCGAGCGCGGAATCGAGTCCGCCCGAAATGCCTATCACCGCCGTCTTTGCACGGGTATGCTTAAGGCGCTTTACAAGCCCCATCGTCTGCAAATCTAAAATGAGCTCCGTACGCTCGGCAAGGCGCTTGCCGCTTTTCGGAACAAAGGGCAGCTGAGGAAACTCGCGCTCCACCTCCGCCGAACACTCCGCCGCGGTGAAATATATCGTCTTATGCTCCGTAGTTGCGCCGCTGAAGTAAGAACTTGAACATCTGCGCCTTTCGCCGTCGAGTTTGTCGACATCGATATCGGCAAAGGTGAGGCCGTTTTCGAACAGCTTGCTCTCCGCAAGCAGCGTGCCGTTTTCGCAGATTAAGTTGTGTCCCGCAAACACCATATCGGTGGTGCTTTCGCCGTCGCCCGAGTCGCTGTAAATATAGCCGCCTATTATCTTGGACGACTGCATTTTTACAAGATTTCTTCTGTACTCCGCCTTGCCCGCAATCTCGTCCGAACAGGAGAGGTTGCAAACGATATTGGCACCCGCCAGCGCGTGGCGCACCGAGGGAGGCATGGGAACCCACAGGTCCTCGCAGATTTCGCACGCGACGGTAAAGAGCGGCATATTTTCCGCCCTGAAAATTATGTCGGTGCCGAAAGGCACATTTTTTCCGCAGAGCAGAATTTCGCCGACCCCCTCGCCCGCGGGAGAAAAATGACGACGTTCGTAAAATTCGCCGTAATTGGGAATGCACGACTTGGGCACAACGCCAATGACGGCTCCTCCGCAGAAGGCAACCGCGCAATTATACAGTCTGCCGTCCTTTTCGAGCGGAGCGCCTGCAAATACGAGCGCTCCCGCAGGCAAGGACTTTGCAAGCGAAGCAATTCCCTCTTCGGCAGCCGAAAGCAGGGCGCGCTGATTGAACAGGTCGCCGCAGGTGTAGCCCGTTACGCACAGTTCGGGGAAGACTATCAGCTGTGCGCCGCCCTCCGCCGCCTTTTTTGCCGCGTCGGAAATATTTTTCACGTTGAAATCAACGTCCGCCACCCTTATTTCGGGGGTAGCGGCACATACTTTGATAAAACCGTGGCGTTTCACGCCTTTTTCTCCTGAATGAGTTTATATTCTTCGCGTATGGCAGCCTCTATCTCCGCCTTGACATCGGGATTATTGATGAGGTAATCTCTCATCTTCTCCCTGCCCTGCGCTACCTTATCGTCATTATAGCTGAACCAGGCGCCGCTCTTTTTGAGCACGCCGAATTCCACGCCGAGGTCAATGAGGCAACCTTCCTGCGAGATGCCTTTGCCGTAGATTATATCGAATTCTGCAACTCTGAAAGGAGGCGCAACTTTATTTTTAACTACTTTGCACTTGGTGCGGTTGCCTATTATGCCCTCGCCGTCCTTGAGGCTGTCGGCCTTTCTGATATCCAGTCTGAGCGAGGCAAAATATTTGAGCGCGCGGCCGCCGGGCGTGGTTTCGGGGTTGCCGAACATTACGCCGACCTTTTCGCGCAACTGGTTGATAAATATAACGCACGTCTTGGAACGGCTGGTTATGGCGGTGAGCTTTCTCAATGCCTGCGACATAAGTCTTGCAAGAAGACCTACGTGTGAATCGCCCATATCGCCCTCGATTTCCGCCTTGGGGGTGAGCGCCGCAACGGAGTCCACCACTATTACGTCTACCGCGCTGGAGCGAACGAGCGACTCGCAGATATCCAGAGCCTGCTCGCCCGTATCGGGCTGGGAGATGTAGAGTTCGTCAGTATTTACGCCGAGATTCTTTGCGTAAACGGCGTCGAGAGCGTGCTCGGCATCGATGAAAGCGGCAACGCCGCCGCGCCTCTGCGCCTCTGCAATGATGTGGAGCGCAACGGTGGTTTTACCTGAAGATTCAGGTCCGAAGATTTCCATAATTCTGCCGCGGGGAACGCCGCCCACGCCGAGCGCTAAGTCGAGCGAAAGACAGCCCGTGGGAATTACGTCGAGGTCGGTATTTACGCTTACGTCACCGAGTTTCATTATAGCGCCCTTGCCATACTGCTTTTCTATCATTGCAACGGTAGAATTGAGCGCTTTGAGTTTTTCTTCGTTCATTATATTCTCCTGAAAAGGTTTTTTCTCATTTTATCTTTTTATATACGAGGAACAGCGCATAATTTATCGCCGTTTCCGTAACGGTCTTTCTGTCGCCCGAAAAGTTGTATTTGTATACCGAAACGCCGTCTTTCAGTCCGACTGCTATATAGCACAGTCCCACGGGCTTTTTTGTGTTGTCCGACTTGGGACCCGCTATGCCGGTTGTGGCAACCGCAACATCGCAGTTGCCCTGGCGGATGAGTCCCTCCGCCATTTCAAAGGCAGTTTCGTCCGATACCGCGCCCGTCGTCTTTATGGTCATTTCCTTTACGCCCAGGCGCGCAATCTTCGATTCGTTGGAGTAGGTGTTCAGCCCTTCAAAGTACACTTCGCTTATGCCGGGAACTTCCACAAGGCGCTGGCCTATGCCGCCGCCCGTAAAAGATTCCGCACAGGAAATTTTCATTCTGCGCAGTTTTAGCAGCTGAAAGAGCCTTTCGGCAAGAGAAATGTCTTCCAATGCGTAGATATAAGCATCGAGCGCAACGGCAAAGGTACGCACAACGCTGTCCACCAGCATTTTTGAATCGCTCTCCGAATATACGATTTCAATCGTGCAGTCGCCGTAGCTTTCGTATATGTTGCATTCAAGCGCGGGATTGATTTTTTTTGCCGCCTCTACGGCCTTTAAAATTTCCTGGCGCGGTGCGCCCACCGTCTTTATATAAGATTTGCCGTACTTTTTGCCGAACTTCTGCGAAACGCGCGCGGCAATTTTATCGAGGGGAGTTCCGTCCGCAACGTCTGTAAAATGCAGGTATACGCCGTAAGACTCCCCCTCCATGCTGCCCGACATATCGAACGAACCGCCGTAAAGCGGCTGAAGATATTCTTTAAGCGCACCCTCCATTGAACAGGGGCACATTATTACCGTGCAGTTAAAGTTTTCACGGCAGTCTTTGAGCTGCGAAACTATATCGCGGGAGTTATCGTACGCCACAATCGCAATCTTATCGAAATACAGTCCCTCGGAGGCAAACGCCTTTAAGCAGAGATTGTATGCGGGAACTTCCGAAAAAATCTTTTTGTTCTTTAAAACAACAAGACAGTTTTTCATTATTTTTTTAAAATACCGATATTTTTTACTATATAATTTATGCCCGAAAGCACCGTAAGCACTATCGCAACGGCAAACAGCACGAGGCCGATATAGTTGACAACCTGCGCAGCCGTGCCTGCGTCAAGCTCGGTTATCCCCGCGCTTATAAGCAGCACCACAACGGAGGCGTCCTGGAACACGGTCTTGTATTTGCCGAATTTGTCTGCGGCGATTACCACGCCCGCATCGGCCGCGACCATGCGGAAACCGCTGATAATTATCTCGCGCGCGAGAATGAGCGCAACGCCGCAACCTGCCACTATGAGCGCCCAGCTACCCAAAAATCCGGTAAACACCCACGCCTTGGTAAGAAGAAGAATAAACGCCGTAGAAACAAGCACTTTATCGGCTATGGGGTCGAGAAATTTACCGAGGTTTGTAACAAGATTGTACTTTCTTGCAATTTTGCCGTCAAACAAATCGGTAAGAGATGCCGCCGCAAATACCGCGAGCGCAACGAAAAAGTGCGCCGTAAATGTGAGGTAAAACATAAGCGCAAACAGCGGAATCATCACCATTCGGCTTATCGTGAGCTTGTTGGGCAGGTTCATTATTCCCTTTCCGCGCGCAAATTTATAAAATTTGTCGTTTTCAAAGCCGCTCTGCTCGGACTTTTTTACAGAGTTTTCCTCCGTGCGGTTCTCCTGGCTCATTCTTCAAAATCCTCCGTTTTTCCGTAGAGATTATAGCTGTCAGCCCTCTCTATGCATACATCGTAATACTTGCCCTGTTCGGCATACGGCGCGTTGAAGAACACCTCGCCGTCTATATCGGGTGCGGAAAAGTATGCTCTTCCGTAAAAGCAGCCCCTCTCCTCGCTTATGCCGTCACACAGCACGCGCAGCGTTCTGCCGACGTATGACTGCATCTTTTCAAGCGATATGGCGCGCTGAATTTCGTACATGTTTTTCACGCGCTTTTTCTTGACGGAGGCAGGTATCTGCCCCTTGATTTTATAAGCGGGCGTGCCCTCCTCCCTCGAGTATGCAAAAAAGCCGCAGTTATCAAGCCTGGCCTCTTTGAGGAAACTGCCGAGGGCGGCGCTCTCCTCCTCCGTTTCGGTGGGAAAGCCGCAGATAAACGTTGAACGAATGGCAATTCCCGGAATTTGTGAACGAAGTTTTGCAATCAGCTCCAGATAACTCTGCCGCGTGCCCCTTCTGTTCATCATTTTAAGCACTCTGTCCTCGCTGTGTTGCAAGGGAATGTCCATATATTTTACAATCTTGGGGTTATCCCTTACTTCTGCTATCAGCTCGTCATCTATCATCTCGGGATAACAGTACAGTAATCTTACACTATTAATGTTGACAAGCGCTGTCAGCTTTTTTAAAATTTCACAAAGTTTTTTTTCGCCGTAGAGGTCAATGCCGTATCGCGTGACGTCCTGGGCAACAAGTATCAGTTCGGAAACGTCGCCAAGGCCTTCCGCCTCTTGAATAAGTTTTTCCATAGGATAGGAAAAATAGTTGCCGCGTATTTTGGGAATCAAGCAATAGGTGCACTTATTGTTGCAGCCGTCGGCTATTTTGAGGTAGGCGTAGTGCAGCGGCGTAGTCACAACCCTTTCGCAGGTAAACGGATTTTTACCGAGCCCCGTAAAGTTGCTTCTGCCGTTTTTGTACGCCTCTTCAAGCGCCTCGAAAAAGACATTGTAGTCGTACGTGCCGAGAAAGACGTCCGCCTCTGTCAGCTGGTCATAGATTTCGCCTATGAACTTCTGGGGCAGGCAGCCGGTAACCACAATCTTTTCAAGATTGCCCGATTTATATGCCGCACTGTCAATTATGGTCTCTATGGCTTCCTTGCGCGAAGCTTCAAGAAAGGAGCAGGTGTTGATTATAAGCACCTGCGCCTCCTCTATGTCGCCCGTGACGGTACAGCCGCGCGCCTCTATCTGTGCAAGCAGTTTTTCGGCGTCGACCCTGTTTTTATCGCATCCGAGCGATATCAGCCCGAATTTTTTCTGCGTGAAATCAATCATCCACGTCTCCGTATGTATTGAAGAACTCTTCCTGCGAAAGAAGTACCTTGCGCGACTTGGAGCCTTCAGATTTTGTAATGTAATTCATGTTTTCCATCCAGTCGACTATCTTGCAGGCCTTTATGTAGCCTATGGGGAATCGGCGCTGAATCATGGAAACGGACGCGGCGTTCTGCATTACGCAGTATTTGAGCGCCCTTATAAAGGTATCGTCTATCTTGGTCTCTTCGGGCGCGTCCCCTCCGTCCGAAAGGCTGCCCGACTGTTCGGGTTCTTCAACCTTGTTGATGAAGTCGGAAACGCTCTGGTCGAAGTAAGTTTCGTTGTGCTCCTTTATGAAGTCGGTAACCCTCTGCACTTCGGGCGTGTCCACAAAGCAGCCCTGAATGCGCATGAGGTCGGGACGCTCTGCCGAACGGAAGTACATATCGCCCTTGCCGAGCAGTTTTTCCGCGCCGCCCACATCGAATATTGTGCGCGAGTCATCGAACGAACCAACTTTGAAACCTATTCTGGTGGGAAGGTTGGACTTGATAAGGCCGGTTATGCAGTCAACCGAGGGACGCTGCGTTGCAAGAATGAGGTGTATGCCCGCGGCACGCGCCTTCTGCACCAGTTTTATGATGCGGCTTTCGATATCCTTTTTGGCCTGCAGCATCAGATCGCCGAACTCGTCCAGCACAATGACAATTTTAGGCAGTTTTTCCAGTCCGTCTTCAAGATGGGCATTGTATTCGTTGAGGTCCTTGGTGGCCGTCTTTACATGCCCCTTGGCGTTGGCGCCCGTTTCGGTCATGTCCTTGAACAGAGTATAGCGGCGCTCCATCTCCTTTATTGCCCAGTTGAGTGCCTTTATAGCCTTGTCCACATCGTAAATGATTTCGTTAATCATAAGGTGGGGCAGTTTGTCGTAGGAGATAAATTCAACCTGCTTGGGGTCGACGAGTATGAACCTGAGCTCTTCAGGGCCGTACTTATAGAGCAGGCTGATAAGAAGCGAGCTGAGGCAGATAGATTTACCGCTGCCCGTAGTACCTGCAACAAGCAGGTGCGGCATTTTGGTTATGTCGGGACAGATGCATGCGCCTTCCACGTTTTTGCCGAGCGCAAACGTCAGCGAGTTGACCTTGGCATTTTTGAACGACTGCGAAAGCATCATGCCTTTGAGTCCCACCACGCTGCGGTGACTGTTGGGAACTTCTATCGAAAGCGCGCCCTTTGTATAGTTGAGGTAGGCGTTTACGTTCTCCTTTTTGAGCGTCATCGCAATTGATTCTTTGTATTTGAGCGAAGATTTTATGTTTGTGCGGTCCTTTATGATAACGTCGAACCTGGTTATCGCGGGGCCGACCACAACATCGGAAATTTCGCATTCTATCTTGAAACTTTCAAGCGTTTCAATAATTACGCGCTTGCTCTCCTCCACCTCTGCGGCGTCGTTGGCGGTCTGCTCGGGATAGTCCTCGAGCAAATCGAGCGAGGGACGCACGTATTTTTTCCAGATATGAGGCGGCTTCTGTTCCTCCGCAGGTTTTTCCTCTGCCACGGGAGCGCTCTCCGCCTGGCGCACGGGCTGGCGTGTGACAAACGAACTGCCGCTGTCTGCACCAGAGGGCGTCTCCGCCGCGGGCGCATCCCTTCTCGTACCGAATATCGGCGGCTGACTTACATCGGGGCCGTCGTCTCCGTCAAATATGCCTGCCCTGCTCTCCCTGCGAGAAGAAAGACGGGAGATATCGGGTTCAACCCTGCTCTCGCCCAGTCTTGAATTGGTTGAGGAGAACAGCGAGGATATGCCGTTATCCGCACCCTCGGAAGAGCTCTCATCGCGTGCGCCGCGGAACCTATCCTCCGAACCGCCGAAACCTGCGAGGCGGCGGTTTTCCGTCTGCTCGGGAGCAATGGACGACAAGTCGGAATCTGCCGCGTCATCGGCGTTGTTTTCACTGAAATCGTCCGCACGCGAATCGTCGCTGCGCACTTCCTCGGATGGAGTCTGCCTGGAAGAGAGATTGAGAGAAGAATCGCGCCTTGAAAAATCGGTCCCGCGCGAAAGCTGGGAGTTTTCCGACTGCAGCGGAGATGTAAAGCTGCTTTCCCTGCTCTCCTCGCCGCGGGCGGCAAAGCTGTCCCTGCCGCGCGAAAGGTCGCCGCGGTCTGTGCCGTAGCGCAGAGAATCTCCCCTGTCAGACGAAGGGAATACGGAGTCCGAATCGTCGCTCTCCGCAGAGGGGAACAACGTCTCGTCCAGACGCCTTGAATCAAAGCGCGAGGACGGGAACGACCTGTCCGAATCGACTGCAGGCTGTTCGGAAGATGCTGAAGGCATACTCTCCGCGCCGCGTTCAGGCGTATCTGAAGAAAAGAGTTCGGCGGAGTCGTCTATATCCGTTTCGGGTGCTCCGAAATCTACATCGTCCTCGTCGGGAACGATGGGCCCCTCCTGAACGAAGGGCTCGGCTGCGGTCTCGGGTGCGGTGTATGCCGTGGTGCTGTCCGCAGATACATCCTGCACCGCGCCTTCATCGGAAAGTTTCTGTGCGGGCGCATCGCCGTACAACATACCGTTTACGGGAGCAGAAGGTTCGCTGTCCACGCTGCTGCGGTATGCCTCGGAATAGGTAGCGGGCTCCACGGTAGTGGCCTTTTTGGCCTTGCCGTCTGAAAAGCCGCGCATATAATCGCCGGTATTTTTTATGGGATGATTGAAGTAGGAATTTTCGTCGAATATGCCGTTGCGGCGGTAGCTTTCCGCAGCAAACTCGTCGCGGTTGAGAAGTATTTTCCTTCCGAGCTTTTCGGGTGAAAATTTGTCCTCTTCGCGTTCGGCCGAACCTCCGCGCATGTGCTGCGTGGTAAAGTAAGGTTCAACAAAGTGCTTTTCCTGCTGATAGGCAGAATTGTCGTACTGCGGCTGGGCGTACTGCGGCTGAACGGGCTGAACATAGTCCTGACCCTGGTACTGCTGCGCGGCATAGGGGTCGGCAAAATTCTGCTGATATCCATCCGCCGTTGCGGGTGCAGTTGCACCGCCCTGGGGGAAGGACTCTGGCTGCGCATATGCTCCGCCCTGCGCGTAACCGCCATTTTGCGCATACGCGCCGTTCATGTCATATCCGTTGTCGTATGCGGGAGCGGAAGGTGTTTCTGCTGTGGTTGCCGCGGCCGCATCGCCTGCGATTGCACGCGCGTGCGTCTGCACGGAAACCTGCGTTTTTGCAGACGCTCCGCCCTTCTTATAATTTTTTATGAAAGATTTTACCGCATATGCGCCTGCAAGGCAGCTGAGCGCGGCAAAAATTATGTATGCGCCCACGAACGTTGTAAGGCGTGCTACGGGATATACGAATATGGCAGAGAGCACCCCGCCGAACGTATAATGAGGGAAACCCTCCCCCGCCGCGTTGTAGCAATCGGATATGTAGCCGCCGTCCAGTTCAAACGTGCGCGTGGAAACCGAATGAAACAACAGAAAGAGAGCATACACCGTGAGCGCGCCCAAAAGAACGGGAACAAACTTAAGCTTAAGCTTTTTTTCTGCCACAAGCCATACGCCGAGGCAGGCAAGCGCGGCCATTACAAGAAAACAGCCGTAGCCGAAAGTGCCGTACATAAAAGTGCATATGGCCTTTCCGAACCCTGCAAAAATTGCGCTTCCGCTGAAAAGCGCAAGCGTAACTATAAAGCAAAACAACAGCACGGTCATGCCGAGCGTTTCGCGCGTAAAAATCAATGAAGTTTTATTGTCCGAATTTTTATTTTTCACCTTTGAAACCCCATATCGGAGAATGTTTTCTCTCATGCCTGATTAAAGCATATCATACTACAAATCATTATAACATTTCGCCACTCAAATAACAACAAAATGAGCACATTTTTCAGAAATTATATTATTTGTATAATATAAACTTTTGTGCGCGGCAAACGCTACGCCCCGTCCTGACCTGCGCCTCGCCAATCGTGCGGGCAAATTACAGAGGCAGACGGCGGCGCAAATGTGCCGCCGTCTTGAATAAATGCATAAAAAAACGGGCGCACACGAAAGTGCACGCCCTTAAAATTTCTTTTTGATTACTTGTTGAAGTTTGCCTTGCCTTCTTCCGCCTGGATAATGTTGCCATCGTCGTTCCAGCTGTACATTTTGCGGATTTCTGCGCCGACCTTTTCAAGGGGCTGGTTGGCCTCGAGCGCGCGCTTTGCATTGAAGTGTGCGCGGCCGTTGTTGTTTTCGGCTATCCACTTGGAGGCGAAAGTACCATCCTGAATCTCTTCGAGTACCTTCTTCATCTCCTTCTTGGTTTCGTCGGTTATAAGTCTCTTGCCGGTCTCGTAGTCGCCGAATTCAGCGGTATCGGAAATAGAGTAACGCATCATTGAGAAGCCGCCCTTATAGATAAGGTCGACTATAAGTTTCATCTCGTGAATGCACTCAAAATATGCGTTCTTGGGGTCATAACCTGCCTCTACAAGCGTTTCAAAGCCTGCTTTCATGAGCGCGGTCACGCCGCCGCAGAGTACGCACTGCTCACCGAATAGGTCGGTCTCCGTTTCGCACTTGAACGTTGTTTCGAGAACGCCCGCACGCGCGCCGCCTATGCCTGCAGCATAGCCGAGGGCTATGTCAAGCGCCTTGCCGGTATAATCCTGCTCTATGGCGACAAGGCAGGGAACGCCCTTTCCGTCCTGATACTCGGAACGTACCGTGTGGCCGGGGCCCTTGGGTGCAATCATGAATACGTCCACATTCTTGGGAGGTATAATCTGCTTGAAGTGTATGTTGAAGCCATGTGCAAATGCAAGAGCGGCACCGTCTTTGAGGTTCTTTTCGATGCTCTCTTTGTACACCTTGGCCTGACGCTCGTCATTGATGAGAATCATTACGATATCGGCCTTTTTAACGGCTTCGGCTACGGTGTAGACTTCAAAGCCTGCCGCAACTGCCTTGGGCCAGGACTTGCCGCCCTCGTGAAGGCCTATAATTACTTTGACGCCGCTGTCGCGCAGGTTGAGCGCGTGAGCGTGTCCCTGGCTGCCGTAACCTATTACGGCAACAGTCTTGTTTTTAAGTGCGTTTATGTCGCAATCGGACTGGTAGTATATTTTTGCCATGATATCCCTCCGAAATTTATTTGCGTTTTTTAATTTTATATATTATATCCCCTCAGTTTTTTCAAGTCAAGCGTTATTAAAAAATTAGTTTAAAAATCTTGCATAAAAACACAGAACGGCGTATAATAATGTAAAAATATTCACGGTGTATACATATGGACGATAAAAATATACGCACCCTTACGGTGCTGAGAAAATTGCTTACCGATGAAGTTTTCGGGCACTTTGTTGCAATGCGTACCGGCGGCACGGACGAGCTGACCGCTGAATTTTTGGCCGCCGCGGCAGACTGCAGCGCCGAGCAGGATTTATGCGGATATATATGCAGAACGATACTCTCCTCCGAAAACGCCTTTTCAATGTGCTGCGCGGCGGGAAAAGAACCATCCCCCTGTCTTAAAAAGGCATACCTCAGGGATATCGGGCTGATACTCGGCTATATCGAAGGTTACGACGGAGATTTTTGCGGCCTTGCGCAGAAGGGCTCTCCCCTGCCCATATTCGACATGTCAGACGGGCGGGAAGCGCTGTACGAAAGGCTTAAAAACTTTTACGCAAGGTATGGCTGCGGTCAGTTTATGCAGTACCGCGCATTCGGATACGAAGACGGTCAGCTTGTACCCGTAAAGAACCCCTCCGCCGTCACGCTTGCCCAGCTGAAAGGCTACGAAGAGGAAAAGAAAGCCGTTGAAACCAACATAGTAAGCTTTTTAAAGGGGTTGCCCTTCGGCAATATGCTGCTGTACGGCGACCGCGGCACGGGCAAGTCCTCCACCGTTCACGCAATGCTGAACAAGTACTGGAAGGACGGACTGAGAATTATTGAACTGAACAAAGACAATATGCTTGACCTGCCCAAAATAAGGCAGAAAGTTACAGATAACCCGCTCAAATTCATTATTTTCATAGACGACCTCTCGCTCAACGAGAGCGACGACAAAATTTCGGGACTCAAAGCCGCGCTGGAAGGTTCGGTTTCGGGCAACACCGAAAACACAATGATTGTGGCCACCTCCAACCGCAGACACATAGTAAAGGAAAATTTTTCCGACAGAGAAAATTCCGTGCACGTAAACGACTCTCTGCAGGAACAACTGTCCCTTTCGGACAGGTTCGGAATAACCGTGCTGTTCTCCTCCACAGACAAAGCGCATTACGTCGATATAGTGAAAGAGCTTTTAACCGACGAAGGAATAGAACCTGACGAAAAAATGCTTGCTCTTGCCGAAAGATGGGCGCTTGTCAAGGGCGGCCGTTCTCCCCGGCGCGCAAGACAGTTTGTTGACCTTGCGGTATCGTGCATAAAACTCGGCAAAGAAATTGAA
>ERZ1090862.112-NODE-112-length-33623-cov-9.451025_pt1 | contig 33623 bp, 29 predicted proteins | sample MGYA00478481_ERZ1090862 | MGnify/ENA primary metagenome ERZ1090862 (study PRJEB33644, sample SAMEA5815745) | chicken gut metagenome | biome: Chicken; feature: Gastrointestinal Tract; material: Caecum | place: Ireland | collected 2019-01-01 | study: A study of the... | reverse complement strand
GGCCCGCGTGTTTGTCCCATTCGAGCCCCCCGGCCCCCGCCGGGGCTTTCATCCGGGGGGGGGGCCCGCGGGGCCGTTCTGGTTCGGCGGGGAAGTTCATTCTTCTGCCATACCTTTTTAATATTTTTCCAACAAAGCCGCGGTATGATACAGCCAAAGCCTTTTCAGATCCCCTCCAGCGCCAGGCGCTGGATCAGGGCGGCCAGGTCGCGGGCGCTCTTTTTCATGCCGCCCTGCACCCACACCCGGAACACTTCGGTGATGCCGGAAACCAGGAAGGCGTTGATATACGGGTAATCCTCCGGCTTCTGTTCGCTGTGCATCGGCAGCCATTCGGTGTACAGCATCTCGCTGATCAGCTCCTTGAGCTTGTCCAGCAGTTCGGGGTTGCCGTTCTGCTGCAGAAAGGGCAGGAAATCGGCATGCCGTGCAAAGGCGGAAAACGCCTCGTAGATCACCGGGAAAGGATTGTCCTTCAGTTCCTGCGGCGGATATTTGCGGATCACGGCGTCCAGTTCCCCCACCAGCTCCTGCACGATGGAATCCAGCAGCTCCTGGGTGTCCCGGTAATGCAGGTAGAAGGTGCCCCGGTTGATGCGCGCCAGACGGCACAGCTGGGTCACCGTGATTTCCTTGGCGCTGTGGTTCTGCAGCAATTCCAGGTAGGCGTGGCGGATGCTCTCCCGCGTTTTGATGACCCGCAGATCGTTTTTCGCCTCAGCCATAAACGGCTCCTTCCCGGCCGGCGGTCCGGCCTGAATTTGTTAATTTTTTGTGGGTTATTCGACAAGCAATGAACAACTGTTGATTATCCAACGTTACGCTGAATATTAACGATTGAGATTGCCCTTTTTTTCATTATAATGAAAGAAGAAAGAAAATCAACACCTGTTCATTGCATCGGCCGGCCGATGTGTTCTCTATATAAAAAAGTATAAAAGGAGCCTCCCATGTCCAAACCGACGGACTTTGTCACCTTTGACAATGTGTGCAAGTATTATCAGATGGGCGATACCCGCATCGCAGCGGCTGACCATGTCTCTTTCACGATAGAAAAAGGGGAGTTCTGCGTGATCCTCGGGCCTTCCGGCGCCGGCAAGACCACCGTGCTGAACATGCTCGGCGGGATGGATACCTGCGACGAAGGACACATCTGGCTGGACGGCCAGGAGGTCAGCGCCTTCAACCAGAAGCAGCTGACCCAGTACAGGCGGTACGACGTGGGGTTCGTGTTCCAGTTTTACAACCTGGTGCAGAACCTGACGGCGCGGGAGAATGTGGAGCTGGCTTCCGAGATCTGCCGAGACCCGCTGGACGCCGACCTGGTGCTGGAGGAAGTGGGGCTGGCGCACCGGCGCAACAATTTCCCGGCCCAGCTTTCCGGCGGTGAGCAGCAGCGGGTCTCCATCGCCCGGGCGCTGGCCAAAAATCCCAAGATCCTGCTGTGCGACGAGCCCACCGGCGCACTGGACTACAAGACCGGCAAGCAGGTGCTGGCGCTGCTGCAGGCCACCTGCCGGCAAAAAGGGCGCACCGTCATCGTGATCACCCACAACAGTGCGCTGGCCGCCATGGCTGACCGGGTCATCCGCATCAACAGCGGGCGGGTGGTGGATATGCAGTGCAACCCGGCGCCGACCCCGGTCGAAAGGATCGAATGGTGATGAACAAGACCTACAGGAAAAATATAGTGCGCACCCTGGCCAGCAGCCGGGGGCGTTTCCTTGCCATCTTTTCCATCGTGGCGCTGGGCGTCGGCTTCCTGGCCGGGCTCGTGTCCACCACACCGGACATGCGCCAGTCGGTGGAAACCTATCTGGACGGCGCCGGACTGTATGACATCCGCATCATCGGCACCTTGGGGCTGACCCAGGACGATGTACAGGCCCTGCAGGCGGTGGAGGGGGTCCAGGCGGTGCAGCCGGCCTACTCGGCCGACCTGCTGGTGGACACCCCCGCCGCCGACAGCGCGGTGGCCCGGGTACACAGCCTGCCTGCCGGCGAAGACGGCGACCCGGAAGGCGCAGAGGTGATCAACAGCCTGCAGCTGGAATCCGGCCGCTGGCCGGAGACTTCCGGCGAATGCGTGGTGGAAGCCGGCGCCGGCGACCTGGCCAAAGGGCTGGCGGTGGGCGATGTGATCGAGGTGCCCGCCGCCGACAATGAGGATCTGTCGGACAAGCTGGCGGTCACCCGCTTCACAGTGGTGGGAACGGTCCACGATTCGACCTACTTTTCCTTTGAGCGGGAACCCGCCAGCGTCGGAAGCGGCGCGGTCGAGACCATCTTCTACATTCTGCCGGAGGATTTCTCCTACGAATCCTACACCGAGATCTATCTCAGTGTGGCCGGGGCCCGGGAACTGGACAGCCTCGGGGATCGCTACGACCAGACCGTGGCGGCGGTGACCGACGCGGTGGACGGCATCGCCGGGGCCCGCAGCCAGGCGCGGTACGAGGAGCTGACCTCGGAAGCCCGGCAGGAGATCGACGACGCCTGGGCCGAATACTATGACGCTGAGGACGAAGCCCGCACCGAGCTGGCCGACGCGGCGCAGGAACTGGCGGACGGCCGGGAGGCCCTGGCCGACGGGGAACAGGAGATCGCAGACGGCGAGCAGGAATACCAGGACGGCCTGGCCGAACTGGCCGACTACCAGCAGCAGCTGGCCGACGGCGAGGCGGCCCTGAATGCCGGGGAAGCGGAGCTGGTCCAGGGACAGGCCGAATGGGAGGAAGGCTGGCAGCAGATCCTGGACGGCGAAGGCCAGCTGGCCGCCGGCAAGGAAAAGCTGGATCAGGCCCAGGCCCAGTATGACGCCGGTGTGGCTGCCTATGAGGAGGCGCTGGCCCGGATCGAGTCCGGCGAAGCGGAACTGGAAGCCGGCCGCGCCGTGCTGGAAGAATCCCAGCAGCAGTATGAGGAAGGGCTGGCCCAGTGGCAGCAGGGCAAGGAACAGCTGGATCAGCTGCGCCAGCTGCAGCAGGGCGAAGCCGCCTATCAGGCCGGCATTGCGCAGCTGGCGCAGCGCATCAACGAGGCGGGGCTGGGCGTTTCGGTCACCGAGGACCAGCTGGCCGACCTGATCCAGCAGCTGGCCGACCGGGGCGAATTCCCCACCCAGGAAGAACTGCTGCAGATCATTCTGGACTGGCTCGGCGGGATCTCCGGCGGCCAGACCGGCGCCGAGGCGGCAGTGGCCCGGGTGATGCAGGCGGCAGACCAGCTGGAACTGGCGTCCGCCGCCCGGCAGCCGGCTTCCCCCGAGACGGCCGCCCTGTCGCTCGTACCCGCCGAGCAGCTGCAGCAGGCGCAGGCGGAGGGTTCCGCCAGCGAACTGTGGGGGCAGATCCTGGAGGAGCTGGAAGGGCTGAAGGATCAGGTCCCCGAAGATCTGCAGGAGGAGTACCAGGCCCTTCTGGACGCGCTGAAGGACCTGGAAAACCAGACCGAACTGACCGACCGGCTGCAGCAGCTGTATGAGGGGATCCGCCAGCTGGTGGAGGCCCGCCAGCAGCTGGACGCCGGCATCCAGGCCATCATCGACGCCTACGCCCAGATGGGGCAGGATCTGACGGAGGAACAGGCCCGGGAACTGTTCTCGGAGGAGAGCCTGACCGCACTGCAGACCCAGCTGGATGCGGCCGAGCAGGAACTGAACGACGGCAAGGCCCAACTGGATGCCGGCTGGGCCGAATATGAGGCCGGCGCCGCCGAGCTGGCGGAAGGCCGGCGCCTGCTGGAAGAGAACGCGGAGGTGCTGGAAAGCGCCCGGGCCCAGCTGCAGGCCGGCTGGGATCAGTATGAGGAGCAGGGCACCGCCTTCTACGACGGGCGCAACCAGCTGCTGTCCGCCAAGAAAACGCTGGACGACGGCTGGGCGGTCCTGGCGGACAAAAAGCTGGAACTGCAGGACGCCAAACAGCAGATCGCCGACGCCCAGGCCACGCTGGACGACGCCCGCGCCGAACTGGAGGACGCCCGCCAGACCATTGCGGAAAAGACCCAGGAACTGCGCGACGGGGAGATCGAGTACGAGGACGCCAAGGCCGAAGCCGAACAGGAACTGGCCGACGCCCGCGCCGAGATCGAGGACGCCGAAACCCAGCTGGCCGATATGGAGACAGGGGAGTGGTATGTCTGGGACCGCAGCCGCAACGTGAGCTTTGCCTCCTTTGACTCCAACTCCACCAAACTGGCCGCGCTGGCCAAGGTCTTCCCGGTGTTCTTCTTCCTGGTGGCGGCGCTGGTGGTCTCCACCACCATGACCCGCATGGTGGAGGAAGAGCGGCTGCAGATCGGCACCATGAAGGCGCTGGGTTATACCAAGAACGCCATCATGCAGAAGTATCTGCTCTATGCGCTGACCGCCGCGGCCGCCGGCGCCCTGTTCGGGCTGTGCGTGGGATTCTTTGTTTTCCCGCGGGTCATCTGGATCGCTTACCAGATGATGTACTGGACCCCCACCTTCTACACCCCCTGGCGGTGGGACATCTGTGTGCTGTCCGCCGGCTCGCTGCTGCTCTGCACCCTGGCGGCCACCTGGTCGGCCTGCCGGGCCACGCTGCACGAGACCCCGGCCGCCCTGATGCGCCCCCGCGCCCCCAAGGCCGGCAAACGGATCCTGCTGGAGCGGGTGGGCTTTTTGTGGCGGCGGATGCCCTTCACCTACAAGGTCACCTGCCGCAACCTGCTGCGCTACAAAAAGCGCTTCTGGATGACCGTGATCGGGGTGGCCGGCTGCACGGCGCTGCTGGTCACCGGCTTCGGCATCTCGGATTCCCTCAACAGCATCGCCACCAAGCAGTTCGGCGAGATCTACAACTACGACCTGCTCACCGCCGTCACCGACCCCGAGTATACCCAGCAGGGGCCTGTCTACGATATTCTGTTCGGCGGTGAGGATGACGGCGCGGTGGATGCCTCCATGACCGTCTACACCAAGCAGGTGGAGCAGGAACTGGAGGATGGCGGCACCCTGGATTTCTATTTCATGATCCCGCAGGATGTGGAGGGCTTCGGCGATTTTGCCGACCTGCACAACCGGCAGACCGGCCAGCCCACCCCGCTGCAGCAGGAGGGGGTCGTCCTGACCGAAAAGATGGCCTCCACCCTGGGGGTCCAGGTGGGGGATACCGTCACGCTGGACGACGGGGACGGCAATCTGGCCTCCTTCCGGGTCAGCGGCATCTGTGAGCACTACGTCTACAACTATGTCTACATGAGCGCCGCCAGCTACACCGAGGGCTTTGGCGCCGAACCGGAATGGAATGCGGTGATGACCCGCCTGACCGACGACAGCGAGGCGGCCCGCAGCGACCTTTCCGCCCGGCTGCTGGAACTGGACGAGGTGGGCAGCCTGAGCTTCACCGCCGATACCGAGGCGATGGTGCTCAACATGCTGGAATCCATCGACGCGGTGGTGGTGCTGATCATCGTCTGCGCGGCCAGCCTGGCCTTTGTGGTGCTTTATAACCTCACCAACATCAACATCGCCGAACGGGTCAAGGAGATCGCCACCATCAAGGTGCTGGGCTTCTATGACCGGGAGGTGGATGCCTACGTCAACCGGGAAAGCGTGGCCCTGACCCTGATCGGCGCGCTGTTCGGGCTGGCCGGCGGCGTCGCGCTGCACCGGTTCGTCATCCTGACGGTGGAGGTGGACGCCGTGATGTTCGGCCGCAGCATCCAGCCGCTGAGCTTTGTCTACGCCCTGGCGCTGACCATCCTGTTCAGCACGGTGGTCAACCTGGTCATGGGCCGCCGCCTCAAACACATCTCGATGGTGGAGAGCATGAAGGCGCCGGAATGATCCCCCGCGCCGCCGCCCCAAGCCCATTGAGCGCCCCGCGCAGCCCCTGCGGCCTGCGCGGGGCGCTTTGCGCTGCGGCCGGACGATAATTTTCTTGCGGACCCCCGTTGACAGTGGCGGAGCGGCTGTATATAATGAAATTGTATGAGTTCGAACAATTTGACCGCGAACAGTTCGCGGACGAACAGACGGGAGGGGCCGGGGCCGCTCCGCAAGGAGGTGAAGAGTACGAAGAAAGCCAGAGATCTCAGTATGCAAGATGCCGGCCGGCAGCTGACCTATACCTGCCACCAGATCAACAGTGCCCTGGACGCCTGCATCGCCGCCACGGTCAGCCCGGAACTGACCGGAATGCGCGGTCTGGTACTGGGCTACATCGTGCGCACCGTTCGGGAAGGCCGGCCGCTGTATCAGCGGGATCTGGAGGAGAGCTTCCATGTCCGGCGTTCCAGCGTCACGGCGCTGCTCAAGGCGATGGAGCGGGCGGGCTTCATCACCCGCAGCGCGGTGGAGCAGGACGCCCGGCTCAAAAGTCTCGAGCCCACCGCCAAGGGGCTTGCCTGCTTTGAACACCTGGAACGCTGCATCCTCTCGTTCGAGCAGCAGCTGCGCGAGGACATCACCGCCGATGACCTCAGCGCACTGGTCAGCATCCTGCATCGGATGAGCCGAAACGCCGGCGAGGCCAAGGCCCGCCTGACAGGCCCGGCGCCGCTGACGCCGAATTCAACACATAAGGAGTGAATGCAAACCGTATGCTTAAGACATTGTTCAAACAGACAAAGGGCGTGCGCCTGATCTCGGTGCTGACCCCCCTGTGCATGATCGGGGAGGTCATCATGGAAATGATCGTGCCGCGCCTGATGTCCTCCATCATTGACGACGGCGTGACAGCCGGCAATATGCAGCACATCTACACCGTCGGCGGCTGGATGATCCTGGCGGCCATCGTCGGTCTTGTGTTCGGCGTGGGCGGCGCGGTGTTCGGTTCAGCGGCGGCCACCGGTCTGGCGCGCAACCTGCGCAAGTCGATGTTTGCCAACATCCAGACCTTCAGCTTCGCCAACATCGACAAGTACTCCACCGCCGGCCTGGTCACCCGCATGACCACCGACGTCACCAACATCCAAAACGCCTACCAGATGTCGCTGCGCATGTCCATCCGGGCGCCGGCCAGCCTAATCGTGGCCATGGTCATGTCCTTTGCCATCAACCGCCAGCTGGCCAGCATCTATCTGGCGGCGGCCATCCTGCTGGTCTGCGTGCTGGTCTTCATCATGTCCCACGCCACCCGCTATTTCGACCAGGCATTCCACCGGTATGACGACCTGAACGAGAGCGTGCAGGAAAATGTCAGCGCCATCCGGGTGGTCAAGGCCTATGTGCGGGAAAAGTTCGAGGGCGAAAAGTTCCGCAAAGCCAGCGAGGCGCTGCGCAGCCTCTTCATGCGGGCCGAGCTGATCCTGTCCTGGAACTCCCCGGCCATGATGCTCACGGTGTATTCCTGCATCCTGCTGATCTCCTGGTTCGGTGCGCGGATGATCATTTCCTCCGGCGCCACGGCCTTTACCACCGGCGAACTCATGAGCATGCTGGCCTACTGCATGAACATCCTCATGAGCCTGATGATGCTCTCGATGGTCTTCGTCATGATCAGCATGTCCGCCGCTTCCGCCCACCGCGTGGCCGAAGTGCTGGACGAAAAGAGCGACCTGCATGACCCCGAAGAGCCGGTCATGGAAGTCAGGAACGGCGCGGTCGAGTTTGACCATGTCTGCTTCCGCTACAAGAAGGACGGCCGGGACGTGCTGTCCGACATCAACCTGAACATCCGCTCCGGCGAGACCATCGGCATCATCGGCGGCACCGGCTCGGCCAAGAGCTCGCTGGTGCAGCTGCTGCCGCGCCTGTACGATGTCAGCGCCGGCCATGTGCGCATCGGCGGCATCGACGTGCGCAACTATGACCTGGAAGTGCTGCGCAACAGCGTGGCGATGGTGCTGCAGAAAAACGAACTGTTCAGCGGAACCATTGCCGAAAACCTGCGCTGGGGCAACGAACACGCCACCCAGGAAGAGCTGGAGGAAGCCTGCCGCCAGGCATGTGCCGATGAATTCATCGAGCGCTTCCCCGACAAGTACGAGACCCATATCGAGCAGGGCGGCACCAACGTGTCCGGCGGGCAGAAACAGCGTCTGTGCATTGCCCGCGCCCTGCTGAAAAAGCCCAAGATCCTGATTCTGGACGACTCCACCAGCGCGGTGGATACCGCCACCGACGCCAAGATCCGCAAGAGCTTTGCCGACAAGATCCCCGGCACCACCGTCTTCATCATCGCCCAGCGCATTTCCAGCGTGGAGAATGCCGACCATGTGCTGGTGCTGGACGGCGGTAAAATCAGCGGCTACGGCACCCCGGCGGAGATGCTGGCCACCAACAAGATCTACCAGGAAGTCTACAACAGCCAGAAACAGGGCGGCGGCGACTTTGACGAGAAAGGAGGCGAGGCATAATGGCGGAACGTGTACGGCAGGTCCAGGCGGGCCGCGGGACCCGCGGTCCGCGCCCCAGGGTCGAAAACCCGGGCATCATCCTCAGGCGCATCCTCGACTATGTGATGCAGTATTACAAGCTCAACGCCATTGTGGCCGTCGTCTGCATCGTGGTCAGCGTGCTGGCCAACGTGCAGGGCACCCTGTTCATGCAGACCCTGATCGACAGCTACATCATGCCGATGCTCACCGAAAATTCCACCGACTATTCCGGTCTGCTCTTTGCGATTCTGCGCACGGCGGCCTTCTACGGCTGCGGCATTCTGGCTACCTTCATCCAGGCGCGGGTCATGGCCTACCTGACCCAGGGCACGATGAAGCATTTGCGGGATGACCTGTTCACCCACATGCAGACCCTGCCCATCAAATTCTTTGACACCCACGCCCACGGCGACATCATGTCCATCTACACCAACGACGTGGACACCCTGCGCCAGATGGTCAGCCAGAGCGTGCCCCAGATGCTCAACAGCGTCATCACCGTCGTCAGCGTGCTGATCTCGATGATCGCCCTGAGCATCCCGCTGACCATCGTCACGCTGGTCATGGTTTGCCTGATTTTGTTCTGCAGCCGCATCCTGGTCGGCAATTCCGGCCGGTACTTTGTGGCGCAGCAGCGGGAACTGGGCCGGGTCAACGGCTACATTGAAGAGATGATGAACGGCCAGAAGGTCATCAAGGTTTTCTGCCATGAGGACAAGGCCATCGAAGAGTTCAACGAACTCAACGAACAGCTGTACCACAGCGCCAACCGGGCCAACACCTTCTCGCTGGTGGCCATGCCGGTCAACGGCCAGCTGGCCAACCTGAGCTATGTGGTCTGCGCCATCGTCGGCGGCATGCTGGCTCTTTCCGGCGCCACCGGCCTCACGCTGGGCAAACTGGCCAGCTTCCTCACCTTCAACCGCAGCTTCAACCAGCCCATCAACCAGATCTCGATGCAGTTCAACTCCATCGTCATGGCGCTGGCCGGCGCCCAGCGGATCTTTGCGCTGCTGGACGAAAAGCCCGAGACCGACGAAGGCACCATCACCCTCGTCAACGTCAAGCGGGAGGAGAACGACCACCTGGAAGAGACCGGCGAGCGCACCGGCCTGTGGGCCTGGAAGGTGCCGGAAGCGGACGGCAAGTTCCGCTTTGTGGAGCTGAAAGGCGACATCGAGTTCAAGGACGTGGACTTCGGGTATGACCCGGGCAAGATCGTGCTGCACGACATCACGCTGTACGGCCGTCCGGGCCAGAAGATCGCCTTCGTCGGCTCCACCGGCGCCGGCAAAACCACCATCACCAACCTGATCAACCGCTTCTACGACATCCAGAAGGGCACCATCGAGTATGACGGCATCGACATCATGAAGATCCGCAAGGACGACCTGCGGTCCTCCCTCGGCATCGTTCTGCAGGACACCCACCTGTTTACCGGTACCGTCATGGACAACATCCGCTACGGCCGCCTGAGCGCCACCGACGAGGAATGCCGCGCCGCGGCCCGCCTGGCCAATGCCGACAGCTTCATCCGCCGCCTTCCCAACGGCTACGAGACGATGCTCACCGGCGACGGCACCAACCTGAGCCAGGGCCAGCGCCAGCTGCTGGCCATCGCCCGGGCCGCCGTGGCCGACCCGCCGGTGCTGATTCTGGACGAGGCGACCTCCTCCATCGACACCCGCACCGAGAGCCTGGTGCAGCAGGGTATGGACGGCCTGATGTACGGGCGCACCTCCTTCGTCATCGCGCACCGTCTGTCCACCGTGCGCAATGCCGACTGCATCATGGTGCTGGAGCTCGGCCACATCATCGAGCGCGGTTCCCATGACGAACTCATCGCCCAGAGGGGCCGCTATTACACGCTGTACACCGGCAATTTTGCAGAAAATTCGTAATAAATGCCGGGATATTGCCGGGATGGTTTCCGCCATCCCGGCATTTTTTGTACAACTTGCCGTTAAGTGGCCGGGCCGGGGCATAAAACTTGACGTACTGGCAAAAAATGTTTATAATAACACATAGGGACGGCAATTGCCGTCCGATCATCTGACTGCTGAGGGCATATTGAGGCACAAAGCGCAGCGGGGTTTCCGGCTCGGGCCGGGGGCAAGGCGCGGGGGAAATTCCCCGGGTAAAGCGCTTCGTATTTGTGCGGCAGCCAAAACATGTGAAAGACCTTTCAGGAGGGGTATCCAAATGGCAGCAAAGAAAGTTGCGCAGACTGTGATCAAGGAAGACAAATTCTACACCATCAGCGCCGCCAACGGCAAAGTCGTGGAAGTGGCTGATTATAACACCGACAACGGCGCCCGCGTTCAGCTGTGGGACAATGCCAATGCCGAATGGCAGCAGTGGGGCTTTGTCCGTGCGGGCGAGGGCGTTTACCGCATCCGGAACCGCTTCACCGGCAAGATGCTGGACCTGTACCAGGGCGGCGTCTGCGACGGCACCGCGGTGCATCAGTGGGAAGGCGCTCCGGCCAGCAGCCAGCTGTGGATCGTCGAAGCCGGCAATGACGGCCGCGTGAAGATCAAGTCCAACCTGGCCGGCAAGTGCCTGGACGTGGTGGGCATGTCCACCGACAACGGCGCCGGGCTGCAGATCTGGGCGGACGTGAACGGCGACAACCAGTTTTGGACCATCGCCGAAGTGACCCGCAAGCCCAAGACCAGCGCCAAGGCGACGGCCGCCAAGGCGAAAGCCGAGGAAAAGGTCGAGGAAAACCCGGTCAAGAAGCCCGAAGCGAAGGTTGAGGAAAAGCCGGCTGCGAAGCCCGAAGCCCCGGTGGCCGCCGCTGTGGAAGCCGCCCCCAAGGCCGAGGAAAAGCCGGCCAAGAAACCGGCCGCCAAGAAGCCTGCGGCCAAGACCGTGAAGGCCGCCGCGCCTGTTGAGGAAAAGCCGGCCGCCAAGAAGCCGGCCGCCGAGGCGGAAAAGCCCGCTTCCACCAAGAAGGCGCCCGCCGCCAAAAAGCCGGCCGCGAAGAAGCCGGCTTCCAAGAAGGCCGCCAAGTAAGCGATCCTTCCTTTTCCCCCGCAAATTTGTGTTCGAACGATTGGGCCGCCCCGGTTCCGCTCTTTTTGGGACCGGGGCGGTTTTGTTGTGCCGGGTGCCCTTGCGCCCGGGCGGGCTTTGGGGTACAATAGAAACAAAAAACGGCAAGGAGCGGCATACCATGACGCAATACAAGGTTCTGGCCCTGGATCTGGACGGCACCCTGACCAACAGTGAAAAGGTCATCACCCCGCGCACCCGCGCCGATCTGATGGAGGCGGCCCGGCAGGGGGTGCGCATCGTGCTGGCCAGCGGCCGCCCGACGGTGGGGATCCGCCCGCTGGCGGAAGAGCTGCAGCTGGATCAGACCGGCGGGTGCATCCTCAGCTACAACGGCGGCAAGATCCTGGACTGTCAAACCGGGGAGGTGCTGGTCCAGCACGAGTTCCCGGCCGACCTGATCGGTACGGTCTGCACCTTTGCCCGGTACTGGAACGTGGTGGCGCTGACCTATGACAAGGACGGCATCGTCACCGAGCAGCCGGACAACCCCTATGTGCTGGAAGAAGCGCGGATCAACCGGATCCCGGTGCGCGGCGTGCCGGACCTGCCGGCCGAGATCACCTGGCCCATCAACAAGCTGCTTCTGGTGGGGGACCCGGTGGACATGCCCCATGTGGAAGAGCTCATGCAGCAGGAATTCGCCGGCAGGCTTTCGATCTACCGGTCCCAGCCGTTTTTTATCGAGACCATGCCGCTGGGGGTGGAAAAGTCCGCCTCGCTGGACAGGCTGCTCAAGCGGCTGGGGTTGACGGCGGCGAACCTGATGGCCTGCGGCGATGGCTGGAACGACCTGCCGATGATCCGGTATGCGGGGCTGGGCGTGGCGATGGGCAATGCCGTGCCGGCGGTGAAAGCCGCGGCGGATGCAGTGACAGAGGACAACGAGCACGACGGGGTCGGGCTCGCGGTGGAAAAGTATATCTTGGGGCGGGAGGCAACGGATGAATCTGATCGTATTTGACCTGGAGTGGAACATAGGCTACCAGCCCAAGACCTTCCGCTACCATGGCGCAGACCTGACCCTGCGCGGGGAGATCATCCAGATCGGCGCCGTGCGGATCAATGAGCGGGCCGATGTGCTGGACACCTTCGAGATCACCCTGCGGCCCCGGATCTTCCGCAAACTGCAGCACCACATCGCCAAGGTGACCGGGCTGACCCAGGGGGACCTGGAATCCGGCGTCCCCATCGGGGAAGGTCTGGCCCGTTTTGTGGAATGGGCCGGCCCGGATGCGGAATTTGCCGAGTGGGGGCTTGACGATGTGCCGGTACTCAAGCAGAACCTGTTTCTGTGCGGGCTGGATGAGCGGTGGCCGGCCCGCTGGTATGACCTGCAGCGGATCTTCCTGCAGACTTTCCCCCGGAAGGAAGGGGAGGGCATGACGCTGGAAAGCGTGGTGGACCGGCTGAACATCCCCAAAGAAGACCCCTTCCACAATGCGCTGGACGATGCGCTGTACACGGTCAAGGTCTGCCGCTGCCTGCCGCTGGCCGAGGGCCTGGCCCGCTACCCCAACGAGGAGGAGCAGCTCCGGGAAGCCCTGCTCACCGACCCGGACGCCGAGTATCACGATGTCCGCACCTGGTTCGGCCTGATGGACCACGACGCCTACAAGACCGACCCGGCCCTGTGTACCCCGGTCTGCCCCCGCTGCGGCGCGCCGCTGACACTGGGGGACATCTGGCTCAAGCGCGGCAACACCGGCTATTATACCGAGGCGGTCTGCCCGGCCCACGGGTCCTGGTTCGTGCGGTTCAAACTGTCCCGCCGGGACGGGCTGCACTGGAACTTTGCCCGCTGCACCGAGACGGTGCGCCCCAGCGCCTACGCCCGCTGGAAACGCCAGGAGGCGGCCCAGCGGGAACGGCTGCGCCACCGGGCGGAGAAGGAAGCTGCCGAAGCCGCCCAGGGGGCTGCAAACCCATAACACGCTGTTTGAATGCTGCTTGGCAAAAAGGCGCCCCGCACAGATTCCCTGTGCGGGGCGCCTTGGTTTGTCTCAGGCTGTTGGAACGAGGGGCAGGGCGGGGCCGTTTACTGGTCCTGTTTGTTCAGCACTTCCTTGGTGTCGCGGGCGATCATCAGTTCCTCGTTGGTCTCAATGACCAGGGTGCGCACCCGTGCGCCCCAGGCGGTGATCTCCACCACGTCCTTGTTCTGCTTGTGGGCGTCGCGGTTCTTGTCGGTGTCGATCCGGATGCCCAGCCAGTCCATATGGTGGCAGATCTTGGCGCGGGAATCGGCGTCGTGCTCGCCGATGCCGCCGGTGAAGATGATGGCGTCCACGCCGCCCATGGCGGCAATGTAGCTGCCGATGGTCTTTTTGATCTGGTAGTTCAGCATGTCGCTGGCCAGCTGCGCACGGGGGTTGCCTTCCTTGGCGGCCTTCTCCACGTCGCGCTTGTCGCTGGACACGCCGGAGATGCCCAGCAGGCCGGACTTTTTGTTCAGGATCTCATCCAGCTGATGCCCGGTGATGTTCAGCGTATACTTCAGGTAGTTGACCACCGAGGGGTCCAGGTCGCCGCAGCGGGTACCCATCATCAGGCCGGCCAGCGGGGTCATGCCCATGGAGGTGTCCACCACGCGGCCCTGGTCCACGGCGGCGATGGAGGAGCCGTTGCCCAGATGGCAGGTGATGAGCTTCAGCCGTTCGATGGGCTCTTCCAGATATTCGGCCGCCCGGTGGCTGACATATTTGTGGCTGGTGCCGTGGAAGCCGTACCGGCGCACGCCGTATTTCTCATAATATTCATAGGGGATGGCATACATGTACGCCTTGGGCGGCATGGTGCTGTGGAAAGAGGTGTCGAACACCGCCACATTGGGGATGTCGCCGAACACCTTGCGGGCCGCCTCGATACCGAGGATGCCGGCCGGGTTGTGCAGCGGGGCCAGGGGGCTCAGCTCCCGGATGGCAGCCACGACCTCGGGGGTGATCAGGCAGCTTTCCTTGAACTTTTCGCCGCCGTGCACGATGCGGTGGCCGATGGCATTGATCTCAGAAGGATCGTCAATGACCTTGCCGTCGCCGGTCGTCATCTTCTTGACCACTTCCAGGAAAGCCTCGGTGTGGGTGGGGAAGATGGCGGGGGTGGTGGCTTTGTGGCCGTTGGCTTCATGCGTGATCATGCTGCTTTCCATGCCGATGCGCTCACACAGCCCTTTGCACAAAACATGCTCGCCTTCCATATCAATCAGCTGATACTTCAGACTGGAGGAACCGCAGTTGATAACCAGAACTTTCATGTGCATTCTCCTTCTGGGTTTGAATTCCGGGAAACATCCCGTTTGATTCTGACAATTCCATTATAGTATGCGGTCTGACTTTTTTCAAGCCGAAAAAGCCCGCCAGGGGACCTTTCTTGCTGTGTTATTTGTTTAACTACCACAAAGTCGGGCGGCAGGCTGTGAAATTATTGTCAACAATCACGAGCCGATCGGCCCTGTGAGCGGCCCTGCGAACCCCAAACCATGGCTGGCTCTTCCCGCTGCGGTATGGTACAATGATCGTATATCAGATCGGCCGCGCCCTTTGGGGCAGAAAGGAAAGTTATGAATTTTGCAGGCATCATTGCGGAATATGATCCGTTTCACAACGGCCACGCCCTGCAGCTGCAGATGCTGCGCCGGCAGGGGGCCGGGACCATCGCCGTATGTATGAGCAGCGGGGCGGTCCAGCGGGGCGGGGTGCCGCTTCTGCCCGAACCGGTCCGGGTGCTCGCGGCGCTGCAGGCCGGGGCTGACCTGGTGGTGGCGCTGCCCGCCCCCTATGCCAACGCCGGGGCCGAGGCCTTCGCCGCCGCCGGGGTGTACCTGCGGGGGGCGCTGGGCTGCGACACCCTGGCGTTCGGGGCCGAGACCCCCTCGGCGCCCCGGCTGATGCAGATGGCCCGGCTGCTGCTGGACGGTGCGCTGCAGGGGGAACTGCGGCGGCAGCTGGCCACCGGCTGCACCTTCGCCGCCGCCCGGGAGGCTGCCGTGGCGGCGCTCTGCCCCGGGGAGGCGGAACTGCTGCGGGAACCCAACAACATCCTTGGGATCGAATACTGCAAAGCCATTTTGCAGCAAGGGTCGGCCATGACGCCCTGCCCGCTGCCCCGGCTGGGGGCCGCGCACGGGGCCGACGCCGCCGGCCGCTGCCAGGGGGTGGAACTGGCTTCGGCCAGCCTTGTGCGGGCGGTGGTCTACCGGGACGGGCTGGAGGCGGCGGCCCGGTATCTGCCGACCCCGGCGCTGGGGGAATACCGGGCGGCGGTGTGCCGCGGGGAACTTCTGTCACCCCGGCGGTTCAGCACGGCCCTGCTGGCTTTGCTGCGCAGCAAGGACCCCGGCGCCCTGGCCCGGGTGCGGGGTGTCAGCGAAGGGCTGGAAAATCGCCTGCAGGCTGCGATCCGCCGGGCAGCCGATGCCGAACAGCTGTACGACCTGCTCAAAACCAAGCGGTATCCCCACGCCCGGCTGCGCCGGCTGGCGCTGGACGCCGCCATGGACGTGCGCCGGGACAGCGTGCCGTCCCGCCCGCCCTACCTGCACCTGCTGGGGGCACGCCGGGGGGCGATGGCGCGGCTCAAACAGGCGACGCTGCCGGTTTCCACCTCGCTGGCCCGGCTGGAAGCTGTCAGTCCGGAAGCTGAAACTTTGTCGAAGTTGCACAATAGATTTACCGACTTTTCTGCGCTGTGCAGGGAAGAAACCCTCCCGATGGGGCTTGCGTACACCTGGAAACCGGTGATATTATAATAGACAGATGGACAATCATTGCCCCGCCTGCAGCATTGTTGTAACAGGCTGCGCAAAATCGGTGCGAAGTGAGGGAGAAAAATGGCGCTGCATGTCATGGACGAAGCCAACCACTGCCTGGGGTGCAAAAAACCGCGCTGCCAGCAGGGCTGCCCGATCCACACCAACATCCCCGAGGTGATCCGCCTGCTCAAGGCGAACCGCCTGAACGACGCCGGGCGGATGCTTTTTGAAAACAATCCGCTGACCACCGTCTGCAGCCTGATCTGCAACCATGAAAACCAGTGCGAGGGCCACTGCGTCCGCGGCATCAAGGGGGACCCGGTGCATTTTTCGGTCATCGAAAACTACATCTCCTCCACCTATGCCTCCCAGATGACCAAAGGCCCGGCAGAGCCCAACGGCAAGCGGGTGGCCATCATCGGTTCCGGCCCGGCCGGGCTGACCATCGCGGTCATTTTGGCCCGCTATGGCTATGATGTGACGATCTTTGAAAGCCACGACAAGATCGGCGGCGTGCTGCGCTACGGCATCCCGGAATTCCGGCTGCCGAAGAGTGTGCTGGACGACTTTGAATACCGCCACCTGCGCCTGAAGGACATCAAGGTCCGCCCCAACACCGACGTGGGCAAGGCGCTGAAGATCGACGATCTGTTCCGGGACGGGTTCAAGGCCATCTTTATCGGCACCGGCGTCTGGCGGCCCAACACGCTGCACATCAAAGGGGAAAGCCTCGGCCATGTACATTTTGCCATCAACTATCTGCAGAACCCCGATGTGTACCACCTGGGCAACCGGGTGGTGGTGATCGGTGCGGGCAACGCGGCGATGGATGTGGCGCGCACGGCCATCCGCCACGGCACACGGCATCTGGCCTGCTTCTCGCTGACCAAAAAGGTCGCGGCCAGCGACTACGAGACCAGCTATGCCAAGCTGGAGGGGGTGGAGTTCTTCTACAACAAAAAACCGGTGGAGATCACCGACCGTGGGGTGGTGTTCCGCGATCTGGACGAGGCCGAGGACGGCACCCTCACCGAGCGGCCCGGTACCGAGATGCTCTACCTGGCCGACAGCGTGATCGTCTCGATCAGCCAGGGCCCCTGCACCACCATCACCGAGAGCACCGAGGGGCTCAAGGTCAATCCCCGGGGGCTCTTTGTCACCGACGAGGTGGGCCGCACCTCCCGCCCGGGCATCTTTGCCTCCGGGGACGCGGTCAAGGGTGCGCGCACGGTGGTGGAGGCGGTGGCCTACAGCAAAAAGGTGGCCGAAGCCATGCACGAGTACATGCAGACCCTGCCCCCGGACCCGCCGGATGAATACGCCAATGTGCCGGTCTATCAAAACGATGACGGCAACTGATCCACCAACCCGCGCCGCAGTGCTTCCGCTGCGGCGCTTTTGCATCGCGCCGGACGCATTTTGTTGACATTTGTGTGGGAAAATCAACACGGAATACCCTATTACATAACCGATAAACGGGAAGGAGGTGTCTCTTATGCGGAACCATGGAACGCCGGTCCGGCTGCCGGCGCTGCTGCTCGCCCTCACCCTGGCCGGCTGCGCGGGGCAGGGGTCGCAGCCAACGGCCCCGACGCCCCCGCCCGCATCCGCCCCGGCGGCTGCGGCGGATCCGACGCCGGACCCTTACCCGCCGCTGCACCTGCTGGGGGACTCGAACGGTACCGGCTGGTACAGCCGCGGATTTTCCATTGATGAGGGCGACGCCCAGTGGGTGCAGTGCATCCGGTTTGACGAGGCGCGGGAGATCATCGTCGGCGAACCGCTGACGAGCGAGGAAAGCGGCTACAATCTTCTGCCGCTGGTCGATGAAGAAAATGTCTATGGAGTGATCCCCGGCGGCTTTGGCGGCCCGCCGCGGATCTACCGCACCGACCCGACCGGAACTGCCTGGGACCAGTCCTGGACGCTGCCGGAGGAAATCGCGCTCTCGGTCTGGCACACCACGGTTGCCAGCGACGGGGAAACGCTTTATCTGTGTTACTGGGTCATCTCGGACGATCCGTCCCGCCAGGACGACGCGCAGATCGGCCGGTTCGACCTCGCCACCGGCGAACTGACGCCGGTCACCAACTGGGATGGATACTTCCGCGGCACCCTCTGCGGTGTCTGGCAGGCCGAAAACAAACTGCTGTTTACCCGGCGCAGCGTCGCGGCGGACTGCCCGTATGAGCCGGTCATCAGCCAGTATACGATCTCGAACTGGGACCTGCTGGACCCCTGGGTGTCCACGACCCTCTACGCTCTCGACCCGCATACTGGCGAGGAGACCGCTCTGCTGACCGAAAAAGGCCAGCTTTTCCCCTGGCGGGTGCAGGATGACCGGCTCTACCAGCTTGACAGCGAGACCCACACGCTCTGCTCCCGTGCCCTCGACAGCGGCGAGACCGAGACGCTGCCGATGCCGGCGCAGGCTTTGCAGATTGCAGCGATCTACCCCGACCTGGTTCTGCTCGAAGGCTACAACGAACAGAATGTGAGAACGCTCTATCTCTGTGACCGCGCCACCGGCGAAACCCAGGCGAGCCCGCTTTACCGCATGGGCAAGGACGAGACGACCTGCGCCCGGATCCTCTGCGATACCGGGGTGGGGGAGTACCTGATCGTGCGGGACTCCCCGCTCGCGCCGCAGCAGCGCACCGGAATGACCCCCGGCGAGCGGTACACGGTCTGGGTGAACGAGAATGCCTACGAGCTCGTCACCCGCGAAGCGCTGCTCGACGCCGCCATCCCCGGCCGCCCGGTCCTTCTCCGCGACGATCACATCGACTGACCGCCCCCCTTGCCTTGCGTGCTGGCAAGCAACCTTACTTTACAGACAAAAACGGGCAGAACAAAGCCCCGGTCCGCCGGAACCGGGGCGATTTGTTTGCAGATCGGTTGTCCCAAAAACAGGAGCCGCTGCGGCGCAGGGGGCCTGCCGGCGGCTTGTACGCCACAGGGCCTTGCGTGCCGGGGGCCGCTGCGTCCCTCACCCCAGATTCGGCCGGTCCTGGTCGCCGTCGGCCTTGAACAGCACAAAGTTTTCGGGGCGGTTGGTGAAGTAGTAGTATTCGGTGTTGTCCCGCAGCGGCGGGGTCAGGTAGTTGGGGATGATGACCCCGTCGCCGGGCAGCCGCTCCCGCAGGCCGGCGGCACGCCAGATCTCGGCCGGGATGCCGGCGTTGTAGCAGTCCAGGTACTCGGCCCCGGTCTGCCGCAGCAGCGCGTCCAGCGCCGCACCCAGCCGGGGCAGCACGGCATCGGGGCCGAGGAAATCCACCAGCCGCAGCACCGGTACACAGCCGGTCTCGGCCGCCGTGACGGTCCGGGTGACCAGATAGGCCAGCAGCCGTCCGCCCTCCCGCACGGCCCACAGATCATACCGGAAATAGGGGAAGCGGAAATAGCGCTGTGTCAGATACCACAGGTCCTTGCGCGGGGTGTGGGGCGTTTCGGGCAGGCCCAGCGCCGCCAGCGCCGTTTCATCGGCGACGGGCTCCAGTGCCAGGTCCCCGCCGACCGGCAGCGGGGCGGTTTCGGCCGCATCGCCGGGCATTGCCAGCGCCCAGCCGCTGGGCCCCGGCCGCCCCAGGCGGTAATAGTGGGGCAGCCGCTCGGCGGTCCAGCCCAAAAACTCATACAGCACGCAGGTGTTGGCCCGGATGTTGTTGCAGGCCAGCACCCGTGCGCCCAGCAGACCGGGCAGTGCATCCATCAGCTGCAACCCAACCCCGTTGTGCCCTTTGGCGGCCACCCAGATGGACACCCAGGCGTCGGCGCCGGGGCCCCGGGCGGCGAGTATGTAGCCGGCGGCGCTCAGGTAGCGGCCCGCCTGTTCCGCCACGGCAAAATGGGGGGCGCCGCCCGCCTGTCCGGCAAAATAGAAGTCGTACAGCTCGGGGCGGTTGATGAGCGGCAGCCGCATATCGAAATGCGCATTGATAAAATCCACAATGGCCGGCCCTTCCCCCGGGCGGGCCAGGCGGAAAACCGGCTCAGACAATGGCGGACCCCCCCGTGACAGGCAGTGTGACCCCGGTGATGAACCGCGCCTCCTCCGACAGCAAAAACGCCATGGCCGGCACCACGTCGTCGGGGGTGGCGTTGCGGCCCATGGGGTTGTCGGCGGCTGCCGCCTGCACGATCAGGTCGGGGGTGTCTTTCAGGAAATTGGTCTCCATCATACTGGGGGCCACGCAGTTCACCGTGATGCCGTGGCGGGCATACTCCACCGCCAGGCTCTTGCACAGCTGGCCCAGTGCCCCTTTGGCCATCACATAGGCGGCGGTGTTTTTGGGCGGGGCGCCCAGGGTGTAGCTGGTCTGGATAAACAGGATGCGCCCGAACTTCTGCCTGGTCATGGCGGGCAGAACGGCCTTGCACAGCTTGACGGCGCTGTGCACCTGGATCTCCCAGTCTTTGGCAAAGCGGGTCTCGTCAAAGTTCTTGAACCGGGCGTTCACCACCGGCAGGGCCGGCAGGTGGACAAAGTGGGTGGGGGCGGGCTGGGTCGCCAGCACCTGGCAGAAGGTGTCCACCTTGTACGGGTCGGACAGGTCCACGTCAAAGGGGCGAATCCGCCCGGCATACGCCTGGCACAGCGGGGCGAGCTTTTCCACATCGCCGCAGCCCTGGGCCAGAACGAGGGCGTCCGGGTCGGTGTCCAGCAGCCGCCGGATCAATGCGCGGCCCACGTCGCTGGTCGCGCCGGAAATCAGATAGGTATAAGCCATCGGAAACCTCCTGGAATTATGAAGTAGGTGGACGTACAAATCACCGGGCCAGCCCGGCCCGGATGATGCCGCGGGTGACCTTTTTGCCCTCCTGGTTGGTGATCACCGCCTTGATCTCGGCTTCGGCCACCGCCTCGCTCACCCGCAGCACGGTGCCGGTCACGGTCAGGGTATCGCCGATGAACACCGGGCGGGCAAACTTGCACTCCACCCCGTGCAGCAGGCAGTGCTCGCCGGGCAGGTAGACCCCGGCCAGGGTGGAGAAAAAGCTCGCGCCCAACATGCCGTAGACCACCCGCCCCGGATACCCCCGCCCCCGGGCGTAGTCTTCGTCGATGTGGATGGGGGAGCAGTCCCCGCTCAGGCGCTCAAAGTCCTGCATCATCTCTTCGGTCACCGTCACGGTAAAGGATTCGGTCAGGCCGGGGGTCATCTCGGCCAGGGTATAATGGTTCATGGTTGCCTCTCTTTCGCCGTCCATGGCAAAGGCGGCCGCCGCTCCTGTGGGAAGCAGCGGCCGCCCGGGTCACATTCTGCAGACGGTCTGTTTTACGCGGTCATGCGCGCCACAAGGTCCAGCAGGTCGCCCACGTCCTTCAGGTCGCGGACATCGGCCAGCTTGAACTTGATGCTGAATTTCTTTTCAATGGCGGTCAGCAGGTTGATCTGTTCCAGGCTGTCCCAATCCTCGATGTCATCGGCGCAGGTCTCACGGGTGATCACCAGCGTGTCATCGTCGAAATTGTCGCGGAAGATCTCCTGCACGGCTTCCAGGATCGCTTGCTCGGTCATGGCGGTATGCTCCTTTTTGTATTACAATATGAAGCCATTATACCATAAGCCTTTCAAAGAATCAATCAAAAAGCCTTTCTAAAAAATCAATCAAAACCCGCGCTGCCCGGGCCGGTCACAGCCCGTAATCCTCCAGCCGGCGCTGCAGTTCCGCTTCGTCCTTGACGGGGACGCCCTGCTGCAGGGCCAGCACATCCTGTTCCGGCAGCAGGCGGGTCATCAGGTCATACTCGGCCAGGGGGCCCTGGCCGTCGCCGCTGTACAGCGCCACATGCCCGCCCAGGTCTTTCAGCAGGTAGCGGGGCTCGGTTTCCTCGGCGCCGTCCAGGGCGGCGCGGGCGAACCAGACCGTGACCGCCACCAGCGCCAGCACGGCCACCGCCCCCAACAGGGAAAAGTACAGCCGCGCCCATTTCGGAAGTTTGCGTTCCATCTCGGTGCCTCCCATCCGGGCGCAAGGCCCTGCAAGAATGTGACAAAAAGGTTACGGATAAAGAAAAACGAACGGCTCCACAACAAGTATGCCCGATTGTCGGGGCGGAAAAACAAAATCTTGTGAATTTTACATCCGACACCTGTACTTTTGGCAATACTTTGTGCTATAATTCAATCTATGGTATTGTCCATTCCTGTGTGCCGCACTCGGCGGCGCATCCAGATAGAATCTGAATCCTCAAAAGGAGGCGGTCCCCATAGACCCCAAACAGCAACGGCACCTTTCCACCCAGGGCGCAAAAGCACCGGGTACCGGGCCCCAGGGCTCCGGCAAGGGCGCCAGGAAAACCAAAACAAAAAAGCGCCGCAGTGTCTTCGGCTACATCATCCGCTTTATCGGCTGCCTGTTCTGCGTGGGGATCATGGCCGGCAGCGTGGCGGCGGTACTGCTTTCGATGTATGTGGTACAGGTCACGGCCGACCCGGAAGGCAAGCTGGACCTGGAAAGCCGAAAGAGCGCCCAGTCTGCGATCTTCTACGATCGCTACGGCAACGAGTATGCCACCCTTTCTTCGGGCGGCAGCAGCTCCTTCTGGCGCAATCTGACGGACATTCCGGAAGATCTGCAGCACGCGGTCATCGCCATTGAGGACAAGAATTTCTACGATGAGATCGGCGTCAACTTCAAGCGCACCATCGCCGCCGCCCTCAACGAGATCACCGGCCAGCGCCTGCTGGGCTCCCAGCAGGGCGCGTCCACGCTGGAACAGCAGCTGGTCAAAAACCTGACCGATGACGCCGCGGTGGATTACGGCCGTAAATTCCGCGAGATCTTCCGCGCCATCGGCCTGTGCAACCGCTACAGCAAGGAGACCATCCTGGAAGCCTACCTCAACACCGTGCCCCTGACCGGCACCATCGAAGGGGTGGAGGCCGGCGCCCGGGAATACTTCGACAAGAGCGTGGAGGAACTGACCCTGGCCGAGTGCGCCACCCTGGCCTCCATCTCCAAGAACCCCACCGGCTACAACCCTTCCACCAACCCGGAAAACCTCATCGCCCGCCGCAACCATGTGCTGTGGGAGATGCTGGACCAGGGCTATATCACCCAGGAAGAGTACGATTCCGCCACCCAGGAAACGGTCACCCTGGCCGAGAGCAAGTCCAAGACCGAGAATGTGGCGGTGGAGTCCAACTACTCCTACTTCACCGAGGCCGCGCTGGAAGAACTGACCCAGGACATCAAGGAAGCCTACGGGTTTGAGAGCGATGCCGAGGCCCAGAACTATATCTTCACCGCCGGTCTGCGCGTGTACACCACGGCGGACCCGGACGTTCAGGCTGCGGTGGAAAACCTGATGCTCAACGAACCGGACGAAAACGGCAACGTGCTCTTCCCGGCCCTGTGGCATGAGGAAGAGGTGGAAAGCGACATCCCGGTGGGCAGCGAATACAGCCTTGATTCCAACGGGATGCCGATGAACCCCACAGACGAGACCACCGGGACCATCTTCCAGTTGGATGACACCCCGATTTACAACGACGACGGCACCTTCAAGACCGGCACCTACGAAACCACCGACGAAAATGGGAACGTTACCGGCGAATACCTGACCTTCTACCGCAACGTGCGCACCCAGGCGGCCATTGCGGTGGTCAGCAGCGAGCTTGACAAGAAGGGCGAGGTCATCGCCGTGGGCGGCGGCCTGGGCGCCAAGACGGTGGACCGGGGCGTCAACCGTGCGATGGAACCCCACCAGACCGGTTCTACCATGAAGCCCATCGCGGCCTACTGCCTGGGCATTGATGAAAAGTGGATCAATTACTCCAGCCCGCTGGAGGATTCTCCGCTGTATTCGGCCGAGAACAAACAGATGCTGGACAACGAGAAGGCGCTGCGTCTCGGCCTGTCGCTGGACCCCACCGACCCGGCCAACCAGGCGCGCAACGACATCTGGCGCACCTGGCCGGTGAACTTCGGGGATGCCGGCGGCGATGGCTCCATCATGCTGGTGTATGATGCGATCCGCCAGTCCTACAACACCATTGCGGTCCGTGTCGGTTCGATGGTGGGCGTGGACGCTATGTACGAGTTCGTCACCGAGACCCTGGGCCTTGAGCACCTGGACGCGGACGACGCCAACCTGGCCCCGCTGGTGCTGGGTTCGCAGAAGTACGGCCTGACGATGGTGGAACTGGCCAACGCCTACACGATGTTCACCGACGGCAACTACTCCACCGCGCATTTCTACACCCGTGTCGAGGACCTGGACGGCAACCCGGTGCTGGATATGTCCAAGCTGGTCACCAACACCCAGGCCATCGAGCCGGAGAGCGCCGTGATCATGAACCGCCTGCTCTCCAACGTCTGGGAAAAACCCGGTACCGCCCGCGGCATGAAGCCCGATACCGAGGGGATCGACGCGGTGGGCAAGACCGGTACGACCTCCGATTTCAAGGACTTCACCTTCGCCGGCCTGACGCCGTATTATTCGGTGGCGGTCTGGTGGGGCTATGACCGCCCGTATGACATGAGCACCGTTCAGTACAATGTTGACGGCAAACCCACCCAGCGCGCCTTCAAGTATCTGATGGAGGAAGTGCAGGCGGATCTGCCCGCGGCGGAGTTCTACTGGAGCGACAACGTGATCAAAGCACAGTTCAGCACGAGCACGGGTTCCATCGTCTCCTCCGGCGGCCAGACCGGTTATTATACCGAGGACAACATGCCGGACGAAACGACCGGCGCCCTGCTCAGCGAGGATGCAGACCCCTACGCCCAGCTGGCGCAGCAGGCGGCGGATGAAGCCGCCCAGGCCGCCGCTGCGACGGACCCTGCGGCCTGAGGTTCGGACCTGACACACAACAGACACGGCTACCCTCGGGCACAGCGCCCGGCGGTGGCCGTGTTTTTGTATAGCGGACGGAAACAGGTTGTTGTCTGTCTGACGAAAACACCCGTGCCGGTTGGGAAAACACCTGTGCAAACTGACCAAAATCCCGGGCGTTCTCTCGGCAAGACTTGCAAGCGGCCCGCCCATGTGGTATGATTATCCTTGCTTTGAGTACACTTGTTTTTGGGAGGGATACAAGATGGCGGAACGCCGCTTTTTGCTGGTGGATACGGAGGTCCTGCCGGACGTGTTTGTAAAAGTGCTGGAAGCCAAGGAACTGCTGGCTTCCGGCGCGGTGAGCAACATCTCGCTGGCGGCCCGCAAAGCCGGTATCTCTCGCAGTGCGTTTTACAAATACAAGGACTATGTGTTTGACGCCGAGACCGGCCGCGAGACCATCACGGTCATTGCCACCCTGCTGGACAAAACCGGTGCGCTGCAGGGGCTTTTGTCGGGGATCTCGTCGGCGGGGGCTTCCATCGTCACCATCACCCAGTCAAGGCCGGAAAACGGCACCGCCCAGGTGGAAGTGACGGTGCGCACCGGTACCATGCAGATGTCGGTGGAGGAGATGCTGCTCCGCCTGGCCAGGCAGCCCAATGTGGTGGATGTCCACCGGGGCACCTGAACCGGCCGGCTGTTTGGGAAACGTTAGAGGGAGGAACAGAATATGGCAAAAATAGCGATCCTCGGGTTTGGCACGGTGGGCAGCGGTGTGCTGGAAGTTTGCCGCCGCAACGCCGCCTCCATTGCCCGCCGCGCCGGTGAACCGGTGGAGGTCAAGTACATCCTGGACATCCGGGACTTTTCCGCCTCGCCGGACGCTGCGCTTTTTGTGAAGGACCTGGACGTGATCCTGGCCGATCCGGAGATCCGCGTGGTGGTGGAGACCATCGGCGGCACCCGTTTCGCCTATCCCTATGTGCGCCGCTGCCTGGAAAGCGGCCGCAGCGTCTGCACCACCAACAAGGAGATGGTGGCCACCTATGGCGCCGAGCTGCTGGCCCTGGCCAGGGCGCATGGGGCGGCCTTCCTGTTTGAAGCCAGCGTCGGCGGCGGCACCCCCATCATCACCCCGATGCACCAGTGCCTGGCGGCCAACCACATCAGCCGCATCGAGGGCATCGTCAACGGCACCACCAACTTCATGCTCACCAAGATGAAGCGGGAAAACATGGAATTCCCCGAGGCGCTGCGTATTGCCCAGCAGCTGGGCTATGCCGAGACCAAGGACCCCGGGGACGATGTGGACGGCCGGGATGCCTGCCGCAAGATCGCCATTCTCGGCTCGCTGGCCTGCGGCCATGCACTTTACCCGGACAACATCCCCACCCGGGGCATCCGCCGCATCACGGTGGCGGACATCCGGGCCGCCGAAGGGCTGGAATGCGTGGTCAAGCTCATCGCCTGGTACCGGGAACTGCCCGAAGGCGGGGTAGCCGCCGGCGTGGAGCCCATGCTGGTGCCCGACACCAACCAGCTGGCCGGCGTGGACGACGTGTTCAACGCCGTGCTCATGCGGGGCGATATGCTGGGGGATGTGATCTTTTACGGCAAGGGGGCCGGCAAGCTCCCCACCGCCAGCGCGGTGGTGGCCGATGTGATCGACGCGCTGAAGGACGGCGCCCGCATCCACGACAGCCTGTTCTGGCAGCCTGCCGATAAGCCGGAGGGCCTGCTGCAGGACCCCGACCGGCACACCTGGTACCTGCGCGCCGCCGGCATCAGCGCCGCGGTGCTGACCGGTCTGGCCGGAGACAGCCGCCTTGTGCTGGACGGCGAGCAGGGGCCCGCCTGCCTGGTCCGGGGGGCGACCACCGCAGAGATGCAGGCGCTGTGCGAAAAGATCCGCCTGCTGGGCGGCGAGCCGGCGCTGGTCCTCAAACGGCTGGCGGATTGACATTGGGGGGAGGAAGAGCATACAATGGTAACAGTCACGGTACCGGCGACCAGCGCCAACGTGGGCGCCGGGTTCGACGCCCTGGGTCTGGCCCTGTCGATGCACAACGTCTTCACCTTTGAGGAGTCGGACCGCATCCACATCACCTCGGTGGACCAGACCCATGTGCCGGGCGGACCCAACAATCTGGTATACCGCAGCGCCCGGGCGGTGTATGACCAGCTGGGCGTGCCGCTCAAGGGGCTGCGCATCACCCAGCGCAACGACATTCCCATGGCGCGGGGGCTGGGTTCCAGCTCCGCCTGCATCGTGGCCGGGCTGCTCGGGGCCAACGCCCTGCTGGGCTGCCCGCTGACCCAGCGCCAGATGCTGACGCTGGCCACCGCCATTGAAGGGCACCTGGACAACGTGGCGCCGGCCATGCTGGGCGGCTTTGTCACCAGCGTCTATGACGAAGGGCTTGTCTACACCGTCAAAAAGAACATTGACCCGGACCTGGCCTTTGCGGCCTTTGTGCCGGACTTCCGCCTGCTGACCTCCAAGGCCCGGGCGGTGCTGCCGGAGATGGTCCCCCGCAAGGACGCGGTCTACAACCTGTCCCGGGCGGCGCTGGCCACTGCGGCTTTCTGCGACGGCGACTACGGCCTGCTGGGCGTGGCCACCAAGGACGCGCTGCACCAGCGCTATCGCCTGCCGTTGATCGAAGGCGGGGAAGAGGTGTTTGAGCTGGCGCAGGACCTGTGCGCCCAGGCGGTGTACATTTCGGGCGCCGGGCCCACCATCATCGCGGTGGTACACAAGGACGACGACGAGTTTTTCGCCCGCGCCGGGGAAGCGCTGCCCAAAAGCGACAAACTCAGTCACTTTACACTCTACCGTCTGCTGGCCGACAACGCCGGCGCCGCGGTGGAGGCGTAAGCGAAAGGGGAGGAACGTATAGAATGGCTTTGATTGTGCAGAAGTTTGGCGGCACTTCGGTCAAGGACCGCAGCCGCATTTTCAACGTGGCCCGCATTGTGGCCAATACCCGCAACGCCGGCAATGAGGTGGTGGTCGTGGTGTCCGCCCAGGGCGACACCACCGACGATCTCATCGCCAAGGCGGCCGAGATCACCGGCAACCCTTCCAGCCGGGAGATGGATATGCTGCTGGCCACCGGCGAGCAGATCTCCATTTCACTGCTGGCGATGGCCCTGCAGGAGATTGGCGTTTCCGCGGTCAGCCTGACCGGCTGGCAGGCCGGCTTTGTCACCGACCGCGCCTATTCCCGGGCCCGCATCAAGCGGCTGGACACCGAGCGGGTGGAAAGCGAACTGGCCCGCAACCGGGTGGTCGTGGTGGCCGGGTTCCAGGGCCTGAACCGGTCCGACGACATCACCACGCTGGGCCGCGGCGGCAGCGATACCTCCGCCGTGGCGCTGGCCGCGGCGCTCCATGCCGACCGCTGCCAGATCTTTACCGATGTGGAGGGCGTCTACACTGCCGACCCGCGCAAGATTCCCAAGGCCACCCGCCTCAAGGAGATCACCTTTGACGAGATGCTGGAACTGGCCTCGCTGGGCGCACAGGTGCTCAACAACCGCAGCGTGGAACTGGCCAAAAAATATGGTGTGGAGCTGGAAGTACTTTCCAGCATCAACCCGATCCCGGGAACCATCGTGAAGGAGGAAACGAAAGTGGAAGGTATGCTGATTAAGGGCGTCGCCAAGGACGACAACGTGGCCGTGATCTCGATTCTGGGCGTGCCGGATGTACCCGGCATGTCCTTCAAGGTGTTCAGCCTGCTGGCGCAGCGCAACATCAACGTGGACATTATCCTGCAGAGCTCCGGCGACGCGGGCAAGAAGGACCTGATCTTCACCGTGCCGCTGGGCGACGCCGAAAGCGCGATGACGGTCCTCAAGGAACATCGCAACCGGTTCGGCGGCGGCGAGATCACCGTCAACAAGGACTGCGCCAAGGTCAGCGTGGTGGGCGCCGGTATGCAGAGCCATCCCGGCGTGGCCTCCCACATGTTCGAAGCGCTGGGCGGGCAGAACATCAACATCCACATGATCTCCACCAGCGAAATCAAGATCAGCGTGATCATCGACAAGGCGGATGCCGACCGTGCGGTGGCGGCCATCCACGACGCCTTCATCCAGTGATCCGCAGCCTTTACCGGCAAGCTCTCTTTGCGGCCCCGCCCACCGGCGCGGGCCTTTTTTGCGCCAAAAAATCCTTTCGGCCTTGCTCTGCGGTCCGCAGGATGCTATAATCAGAACAATTCTGTACTTCACCTGTGACTGAAAAACAGAAGGAGACATTGCCATGCAAAACGAAAAAACCAACCCGTGGGTCATTGCCTTCCGGGTGATCTTTACCATCGCGCTGGTCGCCTGCATCGCCTTCATCTTCCACAATTCGTTGGAAGCCGGCGCCCTCTCCTCGGCGCGCAGCCAGGCGATCATGGCCAAAATCAACGCGATCCTGGCCCGGGTGGACCTGGGCCCGCTCTCTGAACATACCATTCGCAAACTGGCCCATTTTGCCGAGTTCACCCTTGAAGGCTTCCTGCTGATGCTCTGCCTGCGGGTGTATACGGCACGGTTTGTCCGCCACATCAGCTGGCCGCTGCTGGGCGGTATGTCCACGGCGCTGATGGACGAAACCATCCAGCGGTTCATCCCGGGCCGCAGCTCCCAGGTCACCGATGTCTGGATCGACATGGGCGGCGTGGTGTTCGGCGCCCTGGTGGCGCTGGTGGTGCTGCTGATCGTCCGTGCGCTGATGGCCTTCCACCACATCAAAAAGGAAAACCGGCGCCTACGGGCCGAACGGGAGGAACTGCTCCGCCAGCAGGAGGAAGACCGCCTGGACGCAGCCCCGCTGCGCAACGAACAACCTGACAGGAGGGAATTGCTGTGACTGAGAAGCAGGCGATCGAAGCGATCCATGCCCTGCCGCGTATGCAGGGGGAGCCGACGCTCGACCGGATGCGGGCGCTGCTCACCCGGCTGGGCAACCCGGAAAATCAGCTGAAGTGCATTCATATTGCAGGCACCAACGGCAAGGGAACGCTGGCGGCCATGACCGCCTCGATTCTGACGCACGCCGGCTACAAGACAGGGCTGACCATCAGCCCGTATGTGCTGCATTTCAGGGAGCGATTTCAGATCAACGGGGAGATGATCCCCCCGCGTACCCTGGCGGCTCTGACCCGGCAGGTTCTGGACGCCTGTGCGCAGATGCAGGCGGAGGGCGGCGAATGCCCTGTGGAATTCGAGGTGGTCACCGCCATCGCGCTGCTCTGGTTTGCCCGCGAGCAGTGCGACCTGGTGGTGCTGGAAACCGGCATGGGCGGCCGCTACGATGCGACCAACGCCATCCCGGCGCCGCTGGTGGCGGCCATCACCCGGATCGGGATGGACCATACCGAGGTGCTGGGGGATACCCTGCCTCAGATCGCCGCCGAAAAGGCCGGGATCATCAAGGAGGGCTGCTCGGTGGTCTGCTACCCGGACCAGCCGGCCGAGGCCATGGGGCCGCTGCTCACGGCGGCAGCCGAGGCGCATACCTCCATCGAAACACCGGACCTTGCGGACATCCAGGCCCTCAAATGCCGCCCGCTGCAGAATTATATCGACTATGGCGGGTATCGGGTCATGCTGCCCTTCCCGGGCCGGCACCAGGCCAATCATGCCGCTATGGCCATCGAGATCGCCCTGATCCTCTGGCGCCGCTACGGGTATGAGATCTCGGATGAGGCCATCGAGGCCGGCCTCCGGGAAGCCAGGATGCCGGCCCGCATCGAGATCCTGCGCCGTCGCCCGCTTCTTTTGCTGGACGGCTGCCACAACCCGGACGGCACGGCGGCGCTGGCCGCCACCCTGGCCGAAGCCGGCTACGAGGGCAACCTGGTGGGGGTCGTCGGCCTTTTGGCGGACAAACGCAGGGAAGAGATGCTGCAAAACCTGGCCCCCTGCTTCGACAAGGTGTTTACCGTCACCCCGGACTGCCCGCGGGCTCTCTCGGCCGAGGATCTCCAGCAGGAAGCCCGGTTCCACATGGACGCCGAAGTGGGCGGCACCGTCCGCCAGGCCATCCGCAAGGCGGTGGACTATGCCGATGACCATAACCTGGCCGGCGTGGTGGTCTGCGGCAGCCTGTACCTGGCAGCCGAGGCGCGCCCCATCCTGCTGCGGGAGGCGGAGCGGTGAAACTTCTGCGCCTTATTTTCGAAACGGCGGTGCTGCTGATCAACTATACGCTGATCGACCTGGCCCTCTGCGGCCTGGCCATGCGGTTCCGCACCCACTGGCTGTACATCCTCATCCTGGCCGGCGGGGTCTGGGCGGTTGGAAAACTGCAGGAGGACCTGTACCAGTTGCTGCACCGCCGCGGGCTGTCGATCGCGCTGACGGTCGCCTCGCTGGCCGTGTTTGCGCTGCTGGCGTTCCGGGTGTACGGTCCGGACTTCGGGTGAAGGTTTTCTGCCCGCCCACAGCTGTTTCAACAAAATCTGCATCAAACGCTCTGTATACTGGTTACAAAACCGGTTGCGGAGCGTTTGTTTTTTGCAGATAAGTGAGGTGGACGAGCTTGGCCAAGATCTGTTTTGTGCCGGCCAGCGGGACGCTGGCGTGTTATCTCTCGGGGGAGATCGACCATCACGCGGCCCAGGGGCTGCGGCGGGAGATCGACGCTCAGATCGATGCCCGCATGCCGGAACTTCTGACGATGGATTTCTCGGACGTGACCTTCATGGATTCTTCCGGTGTGGGGCTGATCCTCGGGCGGGGCCGGTACATGGCTTCCCTGGGCGGACGGCTGACGATCCAGAACCCGCCGGCGGCTGTGCGTCGGATGCTGGAACTGGCCAAGATCTCTTATGTATAAAAATGGGGGCGAAGGCATTTATGAAAATGACCAACCAGGTAAAGTTCACCTTTTTGAGCCGCAGCACCAATGAAGGTTTCTCCCGTGCGGCGCTGGCGGCCTTTCTGGCCCAGGCGGACCCGACGGTCCCGCAGCTGGCCGACATCAAAACCGCTGTGTCGGAGGCGGTGACCAACTGCATCGTCCACGCCTATCCCGAGCAAATGGGGTGGATCACCCTCACGGCGGCCATCTATGAAGGCGGACTTGTGCGCATCACGGTGACAGACCGCGGGGTGGGCATCCCGGATGTCGGCAAGGCGATGGAACCGCTGTACACGACCGGGAACCCGGACGAGCGTGCGGGGCTGGGATTTGCCGTGATGCAGAGCTTTATGGACAAGGTCAAGGTCAGTTCCACCCCCGGGCGCGGCACCCGGGTGACCATGACCAAGCGGCTGGAAGCCAAGGCATGAACCCTCCTTACATACACCGAAGGAGGGAACCGTATGTCTGTACCCATTCCGGCCGCGCCCGGGGCCGCCAACACCACCCCGCTGTTTGAACAACTTCCCCGGGGCGAATTCATCCAGCGCAATCTCGGCCTGGCGCGCAGCTGTGCAGGGAGATTCACCGGCCGCGGCATTGACTATGAGGACCTGTATGCGGCGGGCTGCCTGGGCCTTGTCAAAGCGTGCGACGGGTTCGACCCGGCCCGGGGCGTCTGCTTTTCCACCTATGCGGTGCCTGTGATCCTTGGCGAGATCAAGAAGTTGTTCCGGGACGGCGGCACAGTCAAGGTGAGCCGCTCACTGAAGGAACTGGGGCTGAAGATCAACGCCGAACGGGAACGCTGCCTGAAGAAGGACGGCGTGGAACCCAACGTCACCCAGTTGGCCGAAACGCTGGGGGCCAAACCGGAACAGGTGGCTATGGCGATCCATGCCTCCATGCCGGTTGTCTCGCTCACGCCATCCGAAGGGGAGGACGGTAACCGGGAGTGGGACATTCCGGTGGATTCCCCGGAAGAGAAGGTATCGGAGCGGATCAGTCTGCGGGAAGTCATCGAACAGCTGCCCGAACAGGACAGGCTGCTGATCCGGCTTCGCTTCTTTGCGGGCAAAACGCAAAGCCAGACGGCCGAGGTGCTGCATACCACCCAGGTGCAGATTTCCCGCAGAGAACGCAAGATTTTACGCTGGATGCGCACAGAACTGACAGGAGATTGACAAAGACGGCGGAAAAGTATGTCTTTTTAGGCGTTTTGACGGTCAGGGCTGGTCCTGACTGAACAAAACGCCAAACTTGCGTTGCTACGAGTCATAATCCTTGACAAGAAAACTACAGGTATGATACAGTATAGTTACGCTGAAAGGCGGGACTATATTTTATCACCTTTTTTTGAAAAAACCGAAAAAAGTTGTTGACAAACAGCGGGCGGGGTGGTATTATATACAAGCTGTCCCGCGAGGGCAGCGGCCGCCGGAATGCGGCGGGTGAAAAATCTCAAAAAGGTGCTTGACAAAGCCGAGCCGATGAGATATAATGCTGAAGCCGCTCGTGAGAAACGGCGGCGGGCAAAAAAATCTCAAAAAAGTGCTTGACAAAAGACACCCGATGAGATATAATAAATAAGCTGTCCCGGAAGGGAACAGCGCCCAGCAGGACCTTGAAAATTGAACAAACCTGAAACTTGTGGAACCTTAACGTGTTTGGAAAAACACGATAAACAATTCCAAGAGTAATTCAAAGGACGCAAGCGATTGTGTCTGAGAATCAAGATTTAACACTTATAAAGTGATTAAATACCATTTTATAAAGAGTTTGATCCTGGCTCAGGACGAACGCTGGCGGCGCGC